>Ga0196972_1000117_pt1 | contig 65326 bp, 57 predicted proteins | sample S1v_2013CmetaG_FD_148618 | JGI IMG/M metagenome (GOLD analysis project Ga0196972, IMG submission 148618) | Soil microbial communities from Anza Borrego desert, Southern California, United States - S1+v_20-13C | ecosystem: Environmental > Terrestrial > Soil > Desert | place: USA: California...
GGCCAGCTCGAAGGTATCAATAACCGCATCAAGGTCATGAAACGCATGGCTTACGGCTACCGGGACAGCAGCTACTTCTTCCTTAAGATCAAGGCCGCATTTCCCGGAAATCCGTGAAGAACCTTTTTTTTAGAGCGGCTTGCTGGTCCGCGTATGGGGCCAATTTCGGGCCTGCGATGCTCGCCGTACCTCACGTACGGCTGTGCTTCTCGACCCGAACTTGACTCCCATACGCGAACCATCAAGCCACTCGAGCCGAGGTGATAGAACTTTCTGCGTGGCACGCTAATTGCATTTTCCTAACGGCAAATACTTGATTCGGTTTTCTTAAATCCTGGGCGGCTCAGGGGCCGTTACCGGAACGAATACGTCAGGAAATAAACATGCTGTACCAGATCCACGAACTCCAACACGCTGCGCTGAACCCGATGTCCCGGTGGGCAGATGCGGTTTCGCACCTCTTTTCCAGCGCAGCTTCTCCCTTGGCGTACACGCCGTTCGCGCAGAACATCGTGGCGGGCGCGGAACTTGTCCATCGCATCAGCAAGGATTACAAGAAGCCGGGTTTCAATATCGATTCGACCACGGTTGACGGTCACTTTGTCGAGATCGACGAAACGACGGTCGCGGCCAAGCCGTTTTGCAAACTGCTTCACTTCGCCAGGTCGACGGCGACGGCATTGAACCAGCCGAAGCTGCTGGTGGTTGCGCCCTTGTCCGGCCATCACTCGACGCTGCTGCGCGATACCGTGCGTGTCCTGCTGCACGAGCATGATGTCTACATCACCGACTGGGTCGACGCGCGCATGGTGCCGCTGTCCGAAGGGGCGTTCCATCTGCATGACTATGTGCACTATGTGCAGGACTTCATCCGCCTGCTTGGCCCGGATGTGCATGTGATGGCGATCTGCCAGCCTACTGTGCCGGTGCTTGGTGCGGTGTCGCTGATGGCAACGGCCGGCGACGTCCAGCCGCGAACGATGATCCTGATGGGCGGTCCGATCGACGGCCGCATTTCGCCGACGGACGTGAACAAGTTGGCGCACGATCGGCCATATGAATGGTTCGAGAACACCGTGATCGACGTCGTACCCTTCAACTATCCGGGCGCCGGCCGACGCGTGTATCCCGGCTTCCTGCAGCACGCCGGATTCATCGCGATGAACCCGGAGAAGCACATGGAGAGTTACCTGCATTTCTACGAGGATCGCGCCCACGGCCATCCTGCCGACGCGCATGTGAAGTTCTATGACGAATACAACGCGGTGCTCGACATGGCCGCCGAGTTCTACCTCGAGACGATCAAGACGGTGTTCCAGGATTTCGCGCTGCCCAACGGCACTTGGGAGGTGGACGGCAAGCTGGTACAGCCGCAGGACATCAGGAAAGTCGCGCTTCTGACCGTCGAAGGCGGCACGGACGACATCTGCGGCGTCGGCCAGACGAAAGCGGCGCACATGCTGTGCTCATCGATTCCAAAGGCGCACAAGCAGCACCACGCGGAAGAGGGCTGCGGACACTACGGCATTTTCTCGGGACGCCGCTGGCGCGAGAATATCTGTCCGGTGGTGGCATCGTTCATTCGCGCGCACAACGGGTAGGGGGGGCTTCGTTGTGGACTGGGGCTTCGTCATTCGGATGAGGACTTGAATTAAGGAGCATCCGGGCTGAACTACGGCTGGCGTGAAAAAACGGCGGCATATCTTGCCGCCGTTTTTCTTTGTTGTGCTTTATGAGTCGCCTGAAAGGAATTGTCTCTTCGGTCAAGCCACCTCTGCGCGCATGCGGGCGCTTCCGTTCAAGTTCACAACAGTATTCAACCCGTCATCCCCGCGAAGGCGGGGATCCATAGTGAGTGGGTCGAAACAGCCTCCGCATGGATCCCCGCCTTCGCGGGGATGACGGGGGAATGTTGTGTAAGTATCGGTCGCGGTCGCCCGCGTGCGACGGGATTTACATCTTTCAAGGCTCAAGAAAAAAAGGCGGCACACCGTGCCGCCCTACATCCCTGGTGATAGAAACCGTCCGTTCAACTGATCAACCGCGCCGCATCCTGCGCAGCCACGCGCCCCTCATCAGTCGGCACCACCCAGATCTCGACACTGCTGTCCTTCGCATGAATCGGCATGATTGCGTCGCGCGTCGCTTCCCGGTTCAACGCATCATCAATCTTCACGCCGAGATAGGAGAGAGCACCGCACGTCTGCCGGCGCAGCACGGTGTCATGCTCGCCGATTCCGCCGGTGAAGGCCAGCACGTCGAGCCCGCGCAGGCAGGCGGAGAGTGCGCCGCACTCACGCACCAGGCGATGCGTGAAGATTTCGATCGCCAGATGTGCGCCAGGATCATCGCTCGCCCTTAAGGTGCGCATGTCGGCCGAGACGCCGGACACGCCTCGCAGGCCGGACTCCCGGTACAGCATGCGCTCCAGCTGCTCCCAATTCCAGCCCTGGCGCAACAGGTGCAGCAGCACACCGGCGTCGATGGCGCCGCTGCGCGTGCCCATCACCAGGCCGTCCAGCGCCGAGAAGCCCATAGTGGTCGCCGCACTCTTGCCGCCCTTGACCGCGGTGGCACTGGCGCCGTTGCCGAGGTGAGCAATGATCATGCGCTCCTGCGCACGCGGTGTTCTCTCCAGCAGGCGGTCGGTCACGTAGCGGTACGACAGGCCGTGGAAACCGTAGCGGCGGATGCCTTCCTCACGCAATTTCTTCGGCAGCGCGAAGGTGTATTCCGTCTCGGGCAGCGTCGCGTGGAAGGCGGTGTCGAAGCAGCCGATCTGCGGCAGCCCGGGGAAATGCTTGCGGAACGCGTGCACGCCCGCAAGGTTGTGCGGCTGGTGCAGCGGCGCGAGCGAACACAGGGTTTCGAGGTAGGCCAGCGTGTCGTCGTTGAGTACCACCGATTTGGCGAAGCGGTCGCCGCCATGCACGATGCGATGGGCGACCGCGGTGATGCGGATACCCCTGGCATGGCGTTCCAGGACCGTGTGCAGGGCGTCGAGCGCGCGCTCGTGCGGCGTGCCTTCTCCGGCATCGAGCTTTTCGCTGCTGCTGCCGTCCTTGCTCGAGATCGTGACCAGCGGCGAACCACCGGCCTCCAGCCCCTCGATGTTGCCGGACAGGGGAGCGGCGCCGATGTCGGTGCCGCTCTGCGGATACAGCGCAAACTTCAGCGACGACGAGCCGGCGTTGACTGCGAGGATGGCGTCGTGCATCCAGTTCATGGCTGCACCTTCCTGTTCTGGTGGGCCATCAGCAGGGCCAGTGCGGCGGAAGCGACGCGTGCATTGGCACTGTCGGCACGGCTGGTGAGGGCGATCGGAATGCGCGCGCCCATCACGATGCCGCAGGCAGTCGCGCCGGCCAGGTACTCGAGCTGCTTGGCCAGCATGTTGCCGGATTCGAGGTCAGGTACGGCGAGGATGTCGGCATTGCCGGACACGGACGATTCGATGCCCTTGATGCGAGCCGCTTCCATCGAGATCGCATTGTCGAAGGCAAGCGGGCCGTCGAGCACGCCGCCCTTGATCTGGCCGCGGTCGGCCATCTTGCAGAGCGCGGCGGCATCGAGCGTGGATTGCATCTTGACGTTGACCGTTTCCACCGCGGACAGAATCGCCACATTCGGGCGTTCGTTGCCGAGCGCGTGCGCGAGGTGAATCGCGTTCTGGATGATGTCGGCCTTTTCCTCGAGGGTGGGCTTGATGTTGATCGCCGCGTCGGTGATGAGCAGCGGCTTGTCGTACATCGGCACATCGAAGCGGAACACATGCGACAGGCGGCGCTTGGTGCGCAGGGCACGGGTGGCGACGACAGCGCTCATCAGTTCGTCGGTGTGCAGGCTGCCTTTCATCAACGCTTCGACTTCGCCGTTGGCCGCAATCTCGGCGGCGCGCTGTGCGGCGGCGACGCTGTGTTCGACCGGGATGATCTCGTAGCCGTTGAGGTCGAGACCGGCGGCCTCGGCGACCGCGCGCAGTTTTGCCTCCGGTGCGATCAGCACCGGCTTGATGAGATGGAATTGCGCCGCATTGAGGGCGCCCTTCAGGGATTCCGGATCGCAGGGGTGGACGACAGCGCAGCGTACCGCGGGCAGGTGTGCGACGCTGGAGATCAGGGCGTCGAAGCGCGCCTGCGGATCGAAAGTGCGCACTTCGGGCAGGTTCATCGCCTTGCGGCGCACTTTCTGTGTCGGGGCCAGGATGACGGCGGTACCGGACAGCACGGTGGCGCCGGCCTGATTGACGACCTTGCAGTCCAGCGTCACGCGCTTCCTGGCGTCGTCCTTGGCGGTGACAGTGACCATGGCGGTCAGCGTATCGCCCACCCGGACGGGCAGGGTGAAGTGCAGGGTTTGGTCAACGTAGATCGTGCCCGCACCGGGAAACTGCGTGCCAAGCAGACTGGAGATCAGGGTGGCGCCCCACATGCCATGCGCGACCACGCCATGGAACAGTGTCTGCACTGCATATTCGGCGTCGACGTGCGTGGGATTGAAGTCGCCCGAGACGGCGGCGAAGGCCTGGATGTCGGATAGTGCGAGGGTACGGACGAGACGTGCGGACTGGCCGATGGTCAGTTCGTCGTACGTGACGTTCTCGATGTATTGCGAAGAGAGGTCGTTCATAAGATCTTGATGATGAATTCATGCTGCGACGGTGTCGCATGCTTTCGGCAACATGCCTGTCGCAAATGACATGGTGATGAATCATGCCGTTTCAGAATCGCCGGATCACGGCTGCTTTGCCGCGGTGCGATTCCGAGGGGGGATTCAAGCAAGTAGCGTGCCGAATGATGTGCGGTGGCAAAAGACGATGGGTAGAGATTGATGCAACTGCGAACTTCAAATGACTCTTGGCGGCTGTGTTTGCAGGATGATCAGTTTTGCCGCTCTAGGCGCACTCGAGGTACTCGGCCATCGCGCTGATGATCTTGCTGCGTTTGCATGCAAGGGCCTTGTCCAGGAGCGGGTACAGCATCTCTTCTTCCTTGTGCGTGTGCTGCTGCATCAGAAGCGTGAGCGTCTCCGAATGCAGTACATAGTCCTGCACATCGAAGCGCTGTATCGCTTCCCACATCCGATTGACCATGCCGTTGATCTGCTTGTGCTCCATGCGCAGCATGGCAACCGGCTCGGCGCTGCCCGAGAGCGTCTGCCCGAATGCGGGGAGCAGGATCTTTTCTTCCATGCGGATATGCTGGCGAAGCACGTCCTGGTACTGGCGGAAGTTCTCGATCGCGTCCTTCCAGTTGCGCTGGGCTACGCTGGTCTCGGCATGGATGAGCAGGTCGTCACATCGTTGGTGGTCGTACTTGAGGTAGGCGCAAATCGTATCCATGGCGGGACTCCAGTTTCTTGCATTTTTACTCACGCGTCCTCCAAATTCCTTGACCCAGGTTTGGTTTTTTCAAAGTGGGCGAGAGCGCTTTATTCGCCGCGCACTGGCATCGCGGTCGTGCCATGCCGCCAACCCGGAAGCGGTTGACTCAGATCAAATGAATTGCAGCGGCGCGTGGCTATAGTCGGTCCGGATATTGCCGTTTCCTGTTTGCACAATGCACCGCCTTCGCCACATCCTCGTGCTGTTCATCGCTTGCCTGCTCGTCGTCACCATGCAGAAGGGCGCTTATTCTCAGTTACGCAAGGCGACGGTCGAGCCCGCAGCCTCGATTCAGCAGACAGAGCATCCGAACGAAGCACCCGCGACGGCCGACGAGGGCGCGGACCAGAACCGTTTCTACGATCCCCGCAATCCCGATCACGGCACCCTACAGAAGGCGGAAGAAATGCGGGCCGCGCTGCCCCTCGACAAGCGCGGCGCGATCGACTGGATGAAGGCCTTGCGCACTGGTGCAATCAAGCCCCGCAACGACCTCAGCGGGAACAAGCGCCAGGAAGTACTGAACCTCGACGTCATCCTCAAGAACACCAAGGAAATGCCGTACGTGCGTTTCCCCCACAACTCGCATACGGAATGGCTAGCGTGCTCCAACTGCCACGACAGCCTGTTCATTCCCAAGGCTGGCGCGAACGAAATCACCATGGAGAAGATCTTTCGCGGCCAGTACTGCGGCGTATGCCATGACCGCGTGGCGTTCGTCACGCACAACTCCTGCGAGCGCTGTCACAGCGTCCCGCACGCCAACAGCAAGCAGTGGTGGTAAGGCGCGCATCCATTTCTTTTCCTTACGCGCGGCTTACGGATTTCGAGCGTTTTCGCTCGCGAATGCACACTAATTTTTCGCGCAGCAAACGCAGTTGGGGAAAATTGATCTAGATCATTAAAAATACGAGGCGGATCGATATCCTTGCTTTCACGTTGATATCAGGCAAAGCCTGACGCTGCCGCTCATCCAGCGGCACGACGTCGGAGGCCCCCTTTTAAACGTCTCTCCAGGGGGAGTTGGTCCGCAATTTGCATTACGGAGAGCAAGGACGCCAGCGGCGATGTGGAGTGCTTCCTGCACAGAGAGGGAGCGATGCAGCTTTTTGGCGATAAACACTCTTATTGATGCAGGTCCGAGAATGAGACTAGAACGCGCTCGATCGCCGCGAGATGATTCCATGCAAAACCTGAAACGCATTCTTGCAAACACTTCGTTGTTCCGCATGCTCGACGAGCATCAGCTCGATGAGGTCACGTCGGCTACGCAACCGATACGCGCCACCACCAACACCTGCGTGATCAACCAGGGGGATGCGCCCAAGGGCGTGTATGTGGTCGTGTACGGCCAGGTGAAGATCGGCTTCGACCGCAAGGACGGTAGCGAGAAAACACTGGCCATCCTCGGGCAGAACAAGTGCTTCGGTCTTGGCGAGATGCTGCTCGATCGCGCACATCTCGCTTTCGTGAAGACGACCACCGATTCGATGATCGTCCACACCACGCGCGAGAAGGTTCTCGAAATTGCGAAAGACAATTTCAGTTTTGCGCAGGAACTCATGGTCTGCGTCGGACGCCAGCTGTACACGCTTACGCGCGACATCGAAAGCTATTCGCTGCAGACCGCCAAGCAGCGTCTCGCCGGTTACCTGCTGCGCCAGAGCCAGTACCAGGCGGCGGAATGCGTCGAACTCATCGCCAGCAAGACACTGATCGCTTCGCGCCTGAGCCTCACGCCCGAGACGCTGTCGCGCCTGCTTCACGACTTCTCGTCGGACGGCCTGATCACGGTGATGGGGCGCCGCATCAAGATTCTCGATTACGAACGCCTGGGTGCGCTGCTGAGCGCCTGACGGCATACTGTCAAGTCGCAGCCCGGATTCCGCGTCGCGGCATCCGGGCTGTTTCTTTTCTGCGCATATATACTTCAGCCGTGGCACATAATGTGCATATTCGACGGCAACTTGCTAAAAATAGACACATCCATGCTCCTCACTTTTCGCGCCGCGACCTTCCACGCAAGGTCCGGGAAAGGCCACGCATGAGCCTGCAGGCCCATCGACTTACCTGTGTACGCGGGGACCTGCAGCTGTTTGCCGATCTCAGCTTCGAAATCCAGCCCGGCGATGCGCTCTGGGTGTCCGGCACCAACGGCAGCGGCAAGACCAGCCTGCTGCGCATGCTGTGCGGACTGTCCGTGCCTGTCGAAGGAGAGGTGCGCTGGGGCGGCCGCAATATCCGCAGCCTGCGCGACGAGTTCTGCAGCAAGCTGATCTACATCGGCCATGCCAACGGTGTGAAGGACGACCTGCTGGCCTGGGAAAACCTGGTTGTGTCGACGACGCTCGCGGGCGCGCCGGTGAGCGAGGACGAGGCGCATGAGGCGCTGCAGCAGCTTGGCCTTGGCCGCGCCGCCGACTTGCCCACGCGCGCGCTATCGCAAGGCCAGCGCAAGCGGGTGGCGCTGGCGCGGCTCTCGCTCGGCATGGCCATGCCGCTGTGGATCCTCGACGAACCATTCACTGCGCTCGACAAGAGCGCCGTCACTGCGTTGTGCGGCACGATCGGCAAGCACCTCGCGGGCGGCGGCATGGTGATCTACACGACGCACCAGGAAATCGACCTTTCGGCCAGGCGTGCGCTGCGCCTCGACATGAACAAGGGGCGGCTATGCTGAAGGCGCTTCTCTGTGTGATCCGGCGTGACCTGCTGCTGGCGTTCCGGCGACGCTCTGACGTGCTCACCACCTTGTTCTTCTTCATCATCGTCGCCAGCCTGTTCCCGCTCGGCGTCGGACCCGAGCCGCAACTGTTGCGCACGATGGCGCCAGGCATCCTGTGGGTGGCAGCCTTGCTGGCTTCGATGCTGGCGCTGGGACGCCTGTTCGCGCTCGATTACGCGGACGGCACGCTGGAGCAGATGGTGCTCTCGGCCGAGCCGCTGACTGTGATCGTGATCGGCAAGGTGATCGCGCACTGGATCGTGTCCGGCCTGCCGCTGGTGATCCTTGCGCCTGTGCTGGCGGTGCAGTTCGACCTGCCGGCGGCCTCGGTCGGTGTGCTGTTCGTCAGCCTGCTGCTCGGCACGCCGGTGCTGAGCCTGATCGGCTCAATCGGGGCGGCGCTGACTCTCGGGGTGCGTGGCGGCGGCGTGCTCGTCGCACTGCTGGTGCTGCCGCTGTACATTCCGGTCCTGATCTTCGGCGCCGGGGCGGTGGGAGCGGAAGCATCGGGCGTGGGCGCGACCGCGCACCTGTTGCTGCTCGGCGGGTGCCTCGCAGGCTCGGCCGCGCTTGCGCCGTGGGCAACGGCTGCCGGCCTGCGGATTGCCGTCGAATAAACAGCGTACGGCCGACATTGGCCGGCGAATTTCTCCGGGCCACGTGTAGGCGTCATGCCGTCACATGGCTCCAAATGGCCCTGCAAGCCTTCAGCACCGATATTGTCAGACAGTACATGTCCAAGCCTCGCTGCAACTGCCGGAATTGCCCTCTGTCCGAGTGAAAAAGGACTGCAGGAAACTTCGTGGCACAGCGATTGCTTTAACGTCGGCAGGTTGTCACTGCAGTTCGTTCAACGCCGAAATCCAGCCAGACAACGCTGGCTGAAAGCGAATCGGGTGGAATCAGGCAGCCTACAGCGCTATGCTGTCAGCGGAATTCCTGAAAATGGGAAACGTACTCGATGGATACTTGACCAGAACCTGAACCGCTGACATCAAAACTTTTCTTGGAGCATTGCAGTAGTGTCCACAGCCAACCAAATCTTTGCGAGCAGGGCCGAATCCAGCGGCTCCGGGTTTTTCAAATATGCATCGCCGCAGACGTTTTTCCCACTTGCGGGAAAAATGATTCCCTGGTTTGCGACAGCTGCCGTCATCCTCGCGGTTGCCGGGCTGTACATCGGCTTCGCGGTGGCGCCGACCGACCATCAGCAGGGCGACTCCTACCGCATCATCTTCCTGCATGTGCCCGCCGCCTGGATGTCGATGTTCATCTACGTGGTGATGGCATTCTGGTCATTTGTCGGACTGACACTGAATACCCGGTTGTCATCGATGATGGCCACCGCGCTCGCGCCAACCGGTGCAATGTTTACCTTCCTCGCGTTGTGGACCGGCGCGTTGTGGGGCAAGCCGACTTGGGGGGCCTGGTGGGTGTGGGATGCACGCCTGACCTCCGAACTGATCCTGCTTTTCCTCTACATCGGCTTCATGGCGCTGCAGGCATCGATCGATGACGCACGCCGTGCAGACAAGGCCGGCGCGGTGCTCGCCCTGGTGGGCGTGGTCAATGTGCCGATCATCTATTTTTCCGTGCAATGGTGGAACACCTTGCACCAGGGCTCGTCGGTCAGCCTGACCAAGGCGCCGAGCATGGCGATGACCATGCTGCTCGGCATGCTGGTGATGGCCTTCGCCGCATGGGCCTACACCATTGCGGTCGCATTGGCCCGCGTGCGCTGCATCGTGCTGGAACGCGAGAAGCACACGGAATGGGTGAGAGATTGGTATGAGCAATCTTTAGGGGCGCGCAGCCCCGAGAACCGGCCGAATGCTAGGCGCGGCGACGAGGCGTAGCGGTGCTACGGCAAGGAGCCGCAACACCGCAGGCGGCCGGTTATCGGGGCTGCCCGGAGGGTTCGTGCCAGGTGAGCGCCCCGCGGTGCTGCAAGCCGCTTGCAGTGGCGCGCACTGCGGCGCGTCTTGCAACCCCACGGCTGCATCTCGCCTGGCACGAACGCGCCCCTAAAGATTGCTCATACCAATCTCTGAATACATCGAGAGGAACACATGAACTGGAACAGCTGGAGCGATTTCTTCGCGATGGGCGGGTATGCGCTCTATGTATGGGGCTCCGTCCTGATGACGGTGCTCCTGGTGGCGGGCGAACTGCTGGCGCTGCGCGTGCGGCGCAGTTCGATGATGAAACTGTATGGACGTTGGGTACGCAGTAACCGGAGGGAAAGCAATGAAAGCGAGGCATAAGCGCCTGATCCTGATTTCGGCAGGGCTTGGCACACTGGGGCTGGCAGCCTGGCTGGTCCTGTCTGCGTTCCAGCAGAACATGGTGTTCTTCTTCACGCCGACGCAGGTGTATTCCGGCGAGGCGCCCAAGGGCCGCAGCTTCCGTATCGGCGGCATGGTGGAAGAGGGCAGCGTCAAGCGCCAGGCGGACGGCGTGACCGTCGGCTTTGTCGTCACCGATACCGCGAAGAAGATTCCCGTGACCTACAAGGGCATCCTTCCCGACCTGTTCAAGGAAGGCAAGGGCGTCGTCGCGCAAGGCAAGCTTGGTCAGGACGGCAACTTCGTCGCCGATGAAGTGCTCGCCAAGCACGACGAGAACTACATGCCCTCTGAAGCCGCGTACGCGGTGAAGAAAGCGCATGAGGACGCCGCCAAGCAGAAGGCCTCCGAACAGGGCGCGTCTGCGCCGGCCACCCAGTCCGCAACATCGGTTGCAGCGGATGCAAAGGAAGTGAAATAAATGATTCCTGAACTTGGCAATTTCGCCTGCATGGTGGCCTTGGTCGTGGCACTGGCGCAGGGCATCCTGCCTATCGCCGGCTCGTTCAAGGGCAACCAGCGCTGGATGGCGTTGGCTCGCCCGGCGGCTGCGGCCAGCTTCCTGCTGATCACGGTGGCATTCGCCTGCCTGATTTATGCCTTCGTCAACAACGATTTCTCGGTGACTTATGTCGCCTCCAACTCGAATTCATCGCTGCCGGTGTACTACCGCATTGCAGGTGCGTGGGGCGGGCACGAGGGTTCGCTGCTGCTGTGGATCTGGATGCTGGTGATGTGGGGCTTCGCGGTGGCGCTGTTCAGCCGCCAGATGCCGGATGAGACCGTCGCGCGCGTGCTCGGCGTGATGGGCCTGATCGGTGTCGGCTTCCTTGCCTTCCTGCTATTCACCTCCAATCCGTTCGACCGCCTGCTGCCGGCAGCGCCCGATGGCCGCGACCTGAACCCGCTGCTGCAGGACTTCGGCATGATCATCCATCCGCCGCTGCTGTACATGGGCTATGTCGGTTTCTCCGTTGCGTTCGCGTTCGCGATTGCGGCGCTGATGGGCGGCCAGCTCGATGCCGCGTGGGCACGCTGGTCGCGTCCGTGGACCTCGGTGGCATGGATGTTCCTGACGCTGGGCATTTTCATGGGCAGCTACTGGGCGTATTACGAGCTCGGCTGGGGGGGCTGGTGGTTCTGGGATCCGGTGGAAAACGCGTCCTTCATGCCCTGGCTGGTCGGCACGGCGCTGATCCATTCGCTGGCTGTGACCGAAAAGCGCGGCAGCTTCAAGAACTGGACCGTGCTGCTGGCGATCATCGCATTCTCGCTGTCTTTGCTGGGCACCTTCCTGGTCCGTTCCGGCGTGCTGACCTCGGTGCACGCGTTCGCAACCGATCCGGAACGCGGCCTGTTCATCCTGATCTTCCTCGCCGTCGTGATCGGCGGCTCGCTGCTGTTGTATGCATGGCGCGCGCCGAAAGTTGGCGTGGGCGGCAGTTTTGCGCTGATCTCGCGCGAGTCCGCGCTGCTGGTCAACAACGTGCTGCTGCTGGTCGCGTCCGGCACCGTGCTGCTCGGCACGCTGTATCCGCTGTTCCTCGATGCGCTGGCGCTCGGCAAGATTTCCGTCGGCCCGCCGTACTTCGAAGCGGTGTTCGTGCCGCTGATGATCCCGGTGCTGGTCCTGGTTGCCGTCGGTCCGTTCGTGCGCTGGAAGGATGCGTCGCTGCCAGAACTGCTGCGCCGCCTGCGCTGGGTCGCGCTGGCATCCGTCGGCCTCGCGATTGCCATCGCGCTCGTACTGGCCGCGTCGCCGATGGTGGCGGCCGGCCTTGCGTTTGCAGTTTGGATCGTGTTTGCGTCGGTGGCGCACGTGGTCGAACGCGTGCGCCGCGCGCCGGCGAATATGCCCTTGGCCAAGCGCCTGGCCCGCGAGCCGCGCAGCTACTGGGCGATGCTGCTCGCGCATGCCGGCATCGGCGTGTTCGTGGTCGGTGTAACCATGGTCAAGGGCTTCGACGATGCGAAGGACGTCAACATGCGCGTCGGCGAGACCGCCACGGTGAACGGTTATGCCTTCACCATGAAGGACCTCAACGAGGTCAAGGGCCCGAACTACATCGCTGCCCGCGCCACCTTCGAGGTTGTGAAGGACGGCAAGCAGGTCACGGTGCTGCATCCGGAAAAACGCATGTACCTCGTCCAGAAAATGCCGATGACCGAAGCCGGCATCGACCGCGGCATCACGCGCGACCTGTATGTGTCGCTCGGCGAAGCGACGCAGGATGGCGCGTGGATCGTGCGCGTGCAGCACAAGCCCTTCGTCGGCTGGATCTGGGGCGGCTGCATCATCATGGCGCTCGGCGGCCTGCTTGCCGCATCCGACCGTCGCTATCGCGTTGCCGCGCGCCAGAGGAAAGAGGCGGCTGTGCAATTCGCCGCGAAACCGGCTTAAGCCTGAGGATTTATGAAACGATTTCTGCTACCGCTCGGTATCTTCGTCGGCCTGCTGATTTTCCTCGGCATCGGCCTGCGCCTGAATCCGCGTGAAATCCCGTCGCCATTCATCGGCAAGCCTGCGCCGGCGTTCAAGCTGGCGCAACTGCATACGCCGGACAAGACGATTTCACCGCAGGACATGGCAGGGCAGGTGTGGATCCTCAATGTGTGGGCATCCTGGTGTGTCTCCTGCCGCGCCGAGCATCCGGTGCTGATGGAGTTTGCCAAGGCCAACGTCGTGCCGGTGATCGGCCTCAACTACAAGGATGCCCGCGTGGACGGCATCAAGTGGCTGCAGGATTTTGGCAACCCTTACACCACCTCGGCGTTCGACAATGACGGCCGCGTCGGGATCGATTACGGCGTGTACGGCGTGCCGGAAACCTTCGTGATCGACAAGAAGGGCGTGATCCGGATGAAGTACACCGGTCCGCTGACGCCGGATGCGATCAACCAGAAGCTCATGCCTTTGATCAAAGAGTTGAAGAGTGCGTAAATTATTGTTCACCCTCATGCTGGCCGCCTCGGCGGTGTCGGCGCAGGTCAAGGAAGCGCCGCTGGTGACCGCCAACCCGGAGCTTGAAAAGCGCGTGATGGCGCTTTCCGAAGAGCTGCGCTGCCTGGTATGCCAGAACCAGACGCTGGCCGATTCGCATGCCGAACTCGCGATGGACCTGAAGCAACAGGTGCGCGAAAAACTTGCCAGCGGCATGTCCGACCAGCAGGTCGTCGATTACATGGTCGAGCGTTACGGCGATTTCGTGATGTACCGGCCGCCGATGAAAGGCTCGACACTCCTGTTGTGGTTTGGCCCGTTCGCACTGCTCGCGGGCGGCATCATCGTCCTCGTCCGCAAGCTGTCACGCCGCCAGGTCGCGCAGACCGAAGTGCCGGACACCGAGCTCAAGCGTGCCGCATCCCTGCTGGAAGGCGCGAACGAAAAGAAGGATAAAGCATGACAGTATTTCTGATTGGCGCCGCGCTGCTGCTGGCCGTGGTGCTTTCACTCCTGCTGCCGCCGTTATTGCGGAAGGAGCAGGCCGCCGGCCATGTGCAGCGCGACCAGTTGAACCTCGCGGTGTTGCGCGACCAGTTGCGTGAACTGGAGTCGGACCGCGACGCAGGCCTGATCGAGCAGACTGCTTACGATAGCGCGCGCCGCGAGCTCGAGCGCCGTGTGGCGGAAGAAGTGCTGCCGCAAGCCGAAGCGCCGGCCGCGAGCGATGGCAAGCGCTGGGCCGCGGCCGCGGTGGGCGTCGCTGTCCCCGTGTTGTCCATCTCAGTCTACCTGCTGATCGGTTCGCCCGAGGCGATGGATCCGACGCAGCAGGTCGCTGCCGCGCACCAGCAGAATTCGCATGAAGTCACGGCCGAGCAGATCGAAGGCATGGTCGCGTCTCTCGCAGCGCGACTGCAGAATGAGCCCGACAACGTGGAAGGCTTGCACATGCTGGCGCGTTCGTACAACGCGATCGGGCGTTACGTGCAGGCAGCCGAGGCCTATGCCCGCGTGGTCAAGCTTGTGCCGAACGATGCGAACCTGCTGGCCGATTACGCCGACACGCTTGCCATGGCATTGAACCGCAGTCTTCAGGGTGAGCCGGAGCGCATTGCCGCGCAGGCGGTGAAGATCGATCCGAAGAACATCAAGGCACTGGCCCTGTGGGGCAGCGCAGCCTTCGAACGCAAGGACTATGCGGCGGCTGCGGAGCGCTGGCAGAAGATCCTGCCGCTGGTACCGATCGACTCCGATATTGCACGTTCCACCCAGGGCAGCATCGCGGAAGCGCAGAGCCTGAGCGGACAGGCGCCGGTTGCCGAAGCCAAGACGGAAGCGCCCAAGGCAGCGGCCGCCGGCACGTCCGTCACAGGTACGGTCGATATCGACCCGGCACTGCGCGCCCAGGTCTCCGATACAGATACGGTGTTCATCTTTGCCCGTGCCGCGCAAGGCCCGCGCTTCCCGCTCGCGGTGTTGCGCAAGCAGGTGAAGGATCTGCCGGCGAGCTTCGTCCTGGACGACAGCATGAGCATGACGCCGGAAGCGAAACTGTCCGCCGTGCCGATGGTAGTGGTGGGTGCCCGCGTGTCGAAGTCGGGTAGCGCGACACCTGCAGCGGGCGACCTCGTGGGCGTGACGGAACCGGTCACGCCGGGGGCGACGAACCTGAAAGTCCAGATCAACAAACGCAACGGTTGATCGAACGGTCTGCAGCGGGGCATGGCGCGACGACGCGTTGATGCAAGCCGCACCGAGAGCCGGCCAATCCCGCATGAACCGCCGCGTATCACGCGCGGCAAAACACCCTCGCCAGCCCAACTCCCGCAGCGAGGGTGTGCAGCCTCCCTCCAACGATACATTCCGCGCGCCGCGTTCACATGACTGAAGTAGGTCACGTTCGCATCTGCGCGCACCGGCGTTGTGTGCCGCAGTTAATGATGTTTTTTGTGTGTATTGACGCAATCGATAATGACGTTTTGTCCTGGTTGATTCACATCAATGAATGCTGAATTACCCACATGTTCGAGGAACCCGCACAACATATTTCATTGTGCGAACTTTTTTCAGCGGATAACCTTCATTCTGCAGGGAACAACTTCTATGAACGCTTTGCATCACCGCATCGCATCGCTGAAACAAGCGGCAGACCTCTCTCCGACTCCAGCGAAGCAGACCAGCAGTTCATCCCGCGCCATTCGTCAGGAAGGAAAACCAGCAATGAAAGCAATCACCACGACCGGCACGATGATCGCCATTGCCGCGGCTGCTGCATTCACCGTGTCGTCGCCCGCATCCGCTAACGATGCCGCTGCGGCGGAAAAGCTCGCACGCCAGGAAGGCTGCCTGCGCTGCCACGGCATTGACCGCGGCAAGGACGGTCCGGCCTACAAGGAAATCGCGAAGAAGTACAAGGGCAAGCCGGACGCGGAAGCGCGTCTCGTCAAGCACCTGTCCAGCGGCGAGAAAGTGAAGTTCGACGACGGCCATGAAGAAGAGCACAAGATTCCGAAGACCAAGGACCCGGACCAGATCAAGAATCTGATCCAGTGGATCCTGTCGCTCTAGGAATCAGCACGCCGGCCACTTGATGCGGAAGGGGAAGCCGCATCGGTGGACGTAACAACTCAGGGAGAAAGCAATGAAGTACTGGCAGAAACTCGCCACGTCGATGGCGATGCTCGCCGGTTTGGCGGGGGCATTCACGGCCCACGCCGCCGAGGGGGAAAGGCATACGCAGATGGATGCGATGCGCGAATTGCGTCCGGAAGACGCCGTGTGTACACGGTGCCACGACCAGTCCGAAAAGAACCCCGTGCTCTCGATCTACCAGACGCGCCATGGCGTCAAGGCCGATGCACGCACGCCGAACTGCCAGTCCTGCCATGGACCGAGCGAAGCGCACGTCAAGAACACCGCCAATACCTCGGTCCGCCCGCCGGTCGATTTCCTGGGCAGCCGGGTAAAGGCGACCTCCAAGGATATCGAGTCCTGCGTCGGCTGCCACAAGTCGGGCGCGCGCACGCATTGGGCTGGCAGCGCGCACGAGAGCCGCGATGTGCTGTGCACGTCCTGCCACCAGATGCACACGCACCAGGACAAGGTGCGCGACAAGAAGACGCAGCCTGAAGTCTGCTTCGCCTGCCACAAGGAGCAGCGCGCGCAGTACAGCCGTCCGTCCCGCCATCTGATGAAGGACGGCAAGATGGCGTGCTCGGACTGCCATAATCCGCACGGTTCGGCCGGACGCACGCTGATGCAGCGCGACAGCGTGACCGCCACCTGCTACACCTGCCATATGGAGAAGCGCGGCCCCTTCGTGCGCAACCACCAGCCGGTGGCCGAAGACTGCTCCATCTGCCACAACCCGCATGGATCGACCAATCCCAACCTGCTGAAGGCGCGCCCGCCGTTCCTCTGCCAGCAATGCCACGAGCCGGCCACGCACCAGGGACGCAATGCCACATTCAACGGCGCGGGCACCGCCAACAACGTGCTCGCCCGCGGCTGCCTGAACTGCCATACGAATATCCATGGCACGAACAATCCGGCGAACATCAACAACGAGCGGACCTTCCGTCGCTGACAGGAACAGGAGAACGATCATGACGATGCAAAAACACCTGTCCTTCCCGCTGACGGCAATGACCGCCGCCGTGCTGGCCGCGTGGAATCCGGCGTATGCGCTGGACGAGGAAATAGTGGAACTCACCAGGCCGTCGAGCAGCATTGCTGTCGGAGCCAGCTATCTGAGCAATGATGCGCCGCGTTTCGGCCGCCATTCAGGATTGAACGACGAGGGCGCCTACGGGCTGCTCAACGTCGATATCAACAAGCGCGATGACAGCACCGGCACCTGGCTGCGGTTCAAGGGGAACAACCTCGGCCTGGAAAGCCGCGACATGCGCATCACGCACGTGCGGCAGGGCGACTGGGCATATTACGTCGACTACAGCGAGATCCCGCGCTTCGAGCCGTACACCGTCAATACCGCGGTCACCGGCATCGGCACGGCCAATCTGGTGATCCCGTCTTCCGCTGCAGCGGTAGAGGTGCCGGTCGACCTGAAGATCAAGCGCGAAGCGCTCGGCCTTGGCTACAGCAAGGTGCTCGCCAAGGGGCTGGATTTCACGGTCCGCATGCGCAATGAAGAGAAGGACGGCGCACGCATCTTTGCACGCGGCACGCCCAGCGTCTGGGAGTTCGCGCCGGAGCCGATCAACTCGACTACGCGCCAGCTCGACGCCATCCTCGGCTACACCACCGACAAGATGCATATCGCGGGCAGCTACTACGGCACCTGGTACAACAACGCCAATTCCGCATTGCGCATCAGTGGCGGCAATTCCGGCCTCTCGACCTTCAACGTGATCGGCCTGCCGCCGGACACGCAGTCGCACCAGCTCGCCGTCAGCGGCAACTACGATTTCACGCCGGCCACGCGCGCCAACTTCAAGGCCGCATACGCGCGCGCGCAGCAGCAGGATACCTTCCTTAGCGGTGTGACGGTGGCGCCGGGCATCGATCCCAACGGCAACCTTGGTGCACGTGTGGATACCACGCAGCTCCAGTTCGGCGTAACGGCGCGCCCGACGTCGAAGCTGTCGTTGCTGGCGGATGCACGTTACGAGGATCGCGACGACAAGACGCCGGTTCGCCTGTACACGAATGCCGGCGTGTCGCCGACCGCGACCTACAACGGTGAAAACGAGCCGCGTTCGATCAAGACGACCAGCGGCAAGCTGGAGGCCAGCTACCGCCTGCCGATGGAAATGCGCGTGACCGGCGGCGTCGACTACGTTGAGAAGGAACGCAATACCTCCGCCATCCGCGTGGTCAGTTTCCGCGACAAGACGGATGAGACGTCCTATCGCATCGTGCTGCAGCGCTCGATGTCCGAGACGATCACCGGCTCTTTCGGCTACATCTTCAGCGACCGCAACGGCAGCGATTTTCGAACCAATGTGCTCAATTGCGGCGCGGTGAGCTGCAACGGGGCGACGGCGTTCAATTTGATCGCGCCCTTGCACCTGTCGGATCGCGAGCGCCAGAAGCTGCGCTTCTCGCTCAACTGGACGCCGCTCGAGCAATTGTCCGTCCAGTACCAGACCGAGCTGACCTTCGACGACTACGGCCATCGCACACCGGAAGAGTTCGGCTTGCGCGACGGCGCGTCGCGCAACCACTCTATCGATGTGTCGTATGCGTTCTCGGACGAGTGGCAGGCAACCGCATGGATCTCGAAGAGCGATACCGAGGCGAATTCGGCCAACCGCATCAGCGCAACCAATACTTGGGCAGGCCTGGTGAGGAACAATGCCGACTCCTTCGGTCTTGGCATTCGTGGGAAACCATTCTCGAAACTGGAAATCGGCGCCGACCTGAGTCACTCGGACATCACCGATTCCTTCCGCCAGACTGCGCTCACCGGCCCGGCCGTCAGTTCGCTGCCGGACTACTTCACGCGCCAGAGCACGCTGAAGCTGTTCGGCACCTATGCGTTGGACAAGAGCGCGAGCGTCCGTCTCGATTACATCTATGACCGATACATCACCAATGACTGGACGTGGTCATCCTGGGTGTATTCCGACGGTACGACCCTGACCCAGCGGCCGCGTCAGAACGTCAATTTCATCGGGATTACCTACATCTACCGGTTCTATTGACGGCACCGGCAATAGGTCGAAAACAACAAGCGGGGCGATCGCGAGATGCCCCGTTTTTTGTTTTTGGAAGGAGGGTGTCGGCTGGTTTGGTTTTTGCTTGCACACCGGAAACTGATTGTTGCATGGTCAAGAACGCGGGCGAGGCAGGACGGCAAGACCTGTCATCGCGCGCCGGAACGATGGGCAGTGCCGTTCCGGGAGAGGAAATCGCACCTCTTGCTGGCTGCAGATAAGGAAGCCTTACATGAATGAACTGGTATCGAATCCCGGATGCACGTCCGACATCGATTACTCGGCCCCGATCGAGTTCGACAAGACCTCGGTCCGCGTGACGGTGCCTGCCTACCTGCAGAAGATCTACTGGTGGGCCTATGTGCATCCGAACGCCATCAAGGTGTTCGAGCGCGAGTGGCTGGTCAACCTGATCCTGTTCGGTAACTACTCCGCATTGCGCGACGCCGCCCTTGAGGACATCGGCACGCAGGCGGCAGGCAAGACGCTGCAGGTGGCCTGTGCTTATGGCGACCTGACGCCGCGGCTGCGCGAGTGTATTGCCGGCGACGGCCAGCTGCATGTGATCGATGTGCTGCCGATCCAGCTCGAAAACCTCAAGCGCAAACTCCCGCCGGACCGCCGTGTGTCGCTGATCCAGCGCGACTCCGCCGCGCTCGGTTTTCTCGACGCATCCTATGACCGCACCCTTGTGTTTTTCCTGCTGCACGAGCAGCCGGAGAGTGTGCGCCGCCGTACGCTGGAAGAAGCGTGCAGGGTGGTCAAGCCGGGAGGGAAGGTGATCGTGGTCGACTACCATCGCCCGGACAACTGGAATCCGGTGCGTCATCCGTTGCGCGCGCTGCTCAGAAAGCTGGAGCCGTATGCGGACGATTTATGGAACAACGAGATCGAGTCCTACCTGCCCGAAGGCATGACGTTTTCCGGCATTGAGAAGAAGACCTACTTCGGCGGGCTGTATCAAAAGATTGTGCTGACCCGTTGAGGCTGGCAGCGGTGCAGCTATGCCGTATCGAAGCCTGGTCACTGCGTAAAAGAAAAGAGAAGTCGTAATGCGTTTTCACATAGGGAGCCTGCTGGCCGGTATCGCCAGCGCGCTTGCCCTGTCGGTTTCGATGCCGGTTGCGGCGTCCGACGATGCGACGGGCAAGCCGTCCATCGACAGCGAAGCAGCGGAGAGTCTTGCGCGCCGCGAAGGCTGCCTGAAGTGCCACGGTATCGAGAAGGACAAGGAAGGGCCGTCATACAAGAAGCTGGCCGCCAGGTACAAGGGCAAACCGGAAGCAGAGGAAAAGCTGCTCAAGCACCTGCGATCGGGCGAGGTCGTCAAGTTCTCCGACGGCGAAGAGGAAGAGCACAGGATCATTCGAAGCAAAGACGAGGGCGCAGTGATGAACCTGATCCGCTGGATACTCTCGCGGTAGCGAGCCGCTTGATCCACAGAGATCGAGCAGGGTGCGCAAACGCATCCTGCACTGTTCGCACTGATAGGGAATAGGGGAAGCGTGGAATGCGTTTTAGCTTGAGAAAATCGTTTCTGCTATTGACGGCGTGCATTGCCGTCTTCTGCCATGCATCGGCATTTGCCGGCGAAGCGGAAATCGATGCGGCAGCAGCGGAAGCACTCGCGCGCCGCGAAAGCTGCTTCAAGTGCCACGCGATCGACAAGAAGAAGGACGGTCCATCGTACAAGGACGTCGCGAAAAAGTATCGCGGCAAGGACGGCGCCGAGGCAAAACTGCTCAAGCACCTGACTTCGGGCGAAGTCGTGAAGATGGCAAGCGGTGAAGAAGATGAACACCGAATCGTGAAACCCAAGGACGAGGGCGAACTCCGGAATCTGGTCCGGTGGATCTTGTCCATGTGATCGCGTAAGCGCGTATCCCTTCCCGCCATTTGCAGCGCTCATGAACGCCGCTGCAGCCGCTGCATCGTCGTGAATTTCTCTTGCAAGGTTCGACCTGTGTCGAGCTGATTTGATGTATTCGATTTCGATGTTATTTCATTCTTGAGTTACATCAACGATCTCAAAAAATGCAGCGTCGATTCGTGCCGGGAGCAACAGATCTTGTTGTGCTCGTGTTTCCCGGTAGATACCCTTCTAGTCATGAGGGTTTTTCCTTGAGTGCGATGAGCCAGAAGTGAACTGACTCCGACACAGAAGGAAGTAACGACAAAGCAGCAGCAGGGGACACGAGTAAGCGTCTCTTGCCCCGGAAAGAAATTCATCCCTTGCACGGCCATCCCGGCGTGCATGTGGAGTCAAGTGGAAGATAGGGAGAACGCAGATGAAGCTCTGGCAGAAGATCGTCACCTCGGTGGCACTGACATTGGGAATAGCCGGGGCCGGACCGGCGTTTGGCGCGGACGAGAAGACCGGCTCCAAGGACCTCGTCCTCAAGGAAGATGCGCGATGCACCGTCTGCCATGACGAAGCGGATGCCCCGAAGCTGCTCCACATCGGCAAGACACGCCACGGCGCCAAGGGCGATGGCCGCACGCCGACCTGCACCAGCTGCCACGGCAAGAGCGACAAGCACGTCGACTACAAGGGCAAGGACAAGCCGCCCAAGACCGATATCGCTTACGGCAAGGACAGCAAGAACACCGCCGAACAGCGCAGCGAGGCTTGCCTGACCTGCCACCAGGGCGGCAACCGCATGCACTGGGCCGGCAGCCAGCACGCCAGCGGCGAAGTGGCCTGCTCGTCGTGCCATCAGGTGCACACCCAGAAGGACAAGGTGCGCGACAAGGCCACCCAGGCCGAAGTCTGCTTCGCCTGCCACAAGACCCAGCGCTCCGACGCGAACAAGCTGTCGCACCATCCCGTGACCGAAGGCAAGGTGGCCTGCTCCAGCTGCCACAACCTGCACGGTTCCGCCGGTCCGAAGCTGCTCATCAAGAACACCGTGAACGAGACCTGCTACACCTGCCACGCAGAGAAGCGCGGTCCCTTCCTGTGGGAGCACCCGCCGGCAACGGATGACTGCAGCGTCTGCCATACGCCGCACGGTTCCAACCAGCCGACCCTGCTGAAGTCGCGCGCGCCGTTCCTGTGCGGCCAGTGCCACCAGACATCCAGCGGCCACCCGAACGTGATCCGCACCGGCGCTGGCATCGCCGCAACAGGTGCGCAAGCCCAAGTTGCCTACAAGGCCTGCATGAACTGCCATACGCAAGTCCACGGAAGCAACCATCCGTCCGGCCCGCGCTTTGCACGCTAATGGAGAAATGAACATGAACACGACATACGAAACACGCTTCACGCGCACGATACTGGCGGCATCCATCGCCGCGATCTGCGCCTCCATGTCGCTTGCAGCACATGCCGATGACGAAGTGGAACGCCTGATCCGTCCCGACAGCGAAGTCGAACTCGGCGTCGGCTATGTATCCGAGGACAGCTTCCGCTTCGGCCGTTACACCGGACTGGAACAATCCGGCGTGCACGTCATCGGTAACATCCTGATCAACAAACGCGGTGACGATGCCAGCTATATCGAGGTCGACGGCCGCAACCTCGGCATCGATTCCCGCAGTCTCGGCATCCGCGGCGGGCAGCAGGGTAACTACGGTATCCGCCTCGAGTATGACGAGCTGCCGTACCTGAGCACCGACAGTTTCCTGACGCCGTACAACGGCGCAGGCACGACTCGCCTGACGCAGCCGTCGGGCGTGGCGGACGGGGCGACCGTCGGGGCCATGACCGGCCTTGCAGCCAACATGAAGCCGTTCCCCATCGAAACCAAGCGCAAGTCGATCGGCCTAGGTTTCACCAAGGACATCGTGAAGGGCTGGGATGTCGAATTCAATTTCAAGAGCGACGACAAGGACGGCAACAAGCTGACCGCGGCGATCATCCAGATCGGCACGGGCGGCAGCCGCGGCGCGGCCATCGTGCCGGAACCGATCAATTACACGACGGACCAGTACGAAGCGCTGGCACGCTACACCGGCGAGAAGCTGCAAGTGCAGGTCGGCTATTACGCATCGATCTTCAACAATGCCAATAAGTCGCTGACCTGGGACAATCTGTTCATCGGCACCGGCAATGCCACCGGCCGCTACGGCCTGCCGCCGGAAAACGAGTTCCACCAAGTGAATGCATCCGCCAGCTACGCGCTGAACAAGCAGACGCGGTTGTCGGGCAACCTCAGCTTCGGCCGCATGACGCAGAACGACATGTTCCTGCCGTACTCCACGGTCGGCACGGGTGGGGCGGCTTTTGCTACGGAACCCCGGCCCACATCCGGCTCGCTCAATGGCAAGGTGTACACCATCAATGCCAGTCTCAAGCTCAACACCAAGCTGATGCCCAAGCTCGCCATGACGGCCGGCTGGCGCTTTGACGACCGCGACAACAAGACGCCGATTGCGCAGTTCGACTACGTCACGGCGGATCGATTCACTACCGGTGCGACGTCCAGTGCGACGAGCAACCTGCGCCGCTTCAACATGCCGCTGGACATCAGGAAGCAGGTGCTGTTCGCCGACTTCGACTACCACCTCGCATCCGCGACCACGCTCAAGTTCGGCTACGACTTCCACAAGGTCGACCACAACTACGAGCCGACCACCGGCGACAAGGAGCACACCGTCAAGGGCGAGGTGCGCCACCGCTTCGGCGAGACCGTGTCGGCCCGCGTCAACTATGCGTACTCGGATCGCAATGCGTCAGGCTATAACGGTGCAGCGCCGCTCGCCTACACCTATACCTCGGGCTATCTTGCAACGCTCGTCGGACCTGCCACCGGCAAGTCCTTCCCGTGGCTGGAAGCGCCGACGCTGCGCAAGTACTTCCTGGCCGACCGCAAGCGCGACAAGCTGGGTACTACCTTCAACTTCGCGCCGGCCGAACAGCTCGACCTGCAGTTCGACGCTAGTTACGTCCACGACAAGTATCCGGATACGCTCGCCGGCATCGGCCTGACCAAGGCTGTGGGCTGGAGCGCGAGCTTCGACGCCACCCTGCAGGCAACCGAGACGGTGACTGGCAACTTCTTCGTGTCGCTGGACCAGTACCGGTCCGAGCAGAACGGCGCCAACATCACGACAGCCGCGCTGGCGACTGCTGCCGAGACGGGCAGGCTCCCGGAGCCGAACCTCGGTGTGACGCAGCTGACCGACCGCACCTTCACCTTCGGCGTTGGTGCACGCTACAAGCCGCGCCGCAATTACGAGGTGGGCGGCAACCTGACGCACTCGGACTCGCACGGACGCAGCGTCTTCTCCGCCGGTTCCGCCATTCCGGTGGCACCGCTGCCGGACCTGGAGTCGCGCCTGAACCGCGCCGAACTGTACGGCAAGTACTTCCTGAAGAAGGACGTGACCCTCAACGTCAGGTACATGTTCGAACGCTATACCTCGTCCGACTGGGCATGGGATGCGCCGCTTAACCTGACATCGGTCACCTCGGTGGTCGGCACAGGCATCACCACCCCGAGCTACAACGTGCACTTCGTCGGAGTTTCGGTCGCTTATCAGTTCTGAGAAAGACACCCCTGGCGAAGGCCGGAAACTTGCCCTGAACACGCTTCGGGGCATTTTCTTTTCTACGCACGCATTACATACAGACAAAAGGATCGTAGAGCTGGCGCAAAAGTTGCATCGACTCAACACGGTCCTGATCAACACCCGAAATATCATGTTCAAACACTTCGCTAACAGGCAATCGCCGATTGCCTCTGCACGCAGCCTGAAGGCGTGGACAGTGGCAGCGCTACTCTGCCTGTCCGGCGGACTGGCGGCGGCGCCGGCCCTTGCCGATGAAAAACTCGACAACGCCACCTGCCAGACCTGCCACGACGGCAAGAAGGGCAAGCTCGAAGGCAAGACGGCGAGCGGCGACGAGCGCGAGCTCAAGGCCATCAGCACCGACAAGTACGGCAAGGGCGTGCACGCGACCATGCAGTGCGTGGCCTGCCACACCGAGATCGTCGACGCCAAGGCGCCGCATGAAAAGACGGCTGCGGCGAAAAAGGTCGACTGCATCCAGTGCCATGAGCAATTGTGGGAACAGGCGAAGAAGGACAATCTCACAAAAGAGAAAGCACGCCTCGGCATCGTCGTCGACAACATCGAGGCATACAAGAAATCCTTCCACGCCCGCGTGAACAAGGAAGACAAGACCAAGGTCTATGCGACCTGCAACGACTGCCACGACGTGCATACCTTCGATGTCGCACCGGCCGGTACCACCCGCCGTGCGGAAGCCAAGCGCGAAAATCCGAAAATGTGCGGCACCTGCCATGAAGACCAGCTCGACGAATACACCGAGTCGGTACACGGCAAGGAAATGCTGGAGAAGCACAATGTGAAGGCGGCAGTCTGCTCCGACTGCCATACCTCGCACGCAGTGGCCAACACCTCGGCGAACCCGACCAAGCTGGCGATCACTGCTTCCTGCGGCAACTGCCACGAAGAAAACTACGAGTCCTACAAGAAGACCTACCACGGCCAGGTGATGGCGCTGGGCTATGCCAACACCGGCAAATGCTTCGACTGCCACGGCAGCCACGGCATCGTGCGCGTCGACGACGAGGAATCGAAGGTCCATCCGGACAACCGTCTCAAGACCTGCAAGCAGTGCCACGCGACCAAGAAGGGCTTGCCGGATGCAACGCCGGGCTTCGTCACCTTCGAGCCGCACGGCACCACCGACAATCTCGAGAAATATCCGGAGATCTGGCTGGCTTCCAAGTTCATGATCGGCCTGCTGGTCGGCACCTTCGCCTTCTTCTGGACGCACACGCTGTTGTGGTTCTACCGCGAGTACAAGGACCGCCAGGCACGCAAGCTGCGTCCGCATGTCAATGTGGAAGTGTTGCCGGAAGAGTACAAGGGCAAGGCCTTCCAGCGCTTCCCGCTGGCGTGGCGCGCCGCCCACCTGACCTTCGCGTTGAGCCTGATGGTGCTGACGCTGACGGGCATGCCGCTGTTCTTCCCGGATGCGTTCTGGGCGCCGGTGATCATGAAGGCGCTGGGCGGTCCGGGCGTTGCCGGCACCATCCACCGCGTCGCGGCGACCGTGTTCGGCCTGGTCTTCTTCTGGCACCTGTTCTACGTGCTGACCAAGATCGCGCGAAACTGGAAGACATTCAAGATCTTCGGCCCGTATTCGATGATCCCCGGCCTGCAGGACCTGAGGGACATCATGGCCATGTTCAAGTGGTTCTTCGGCAAGGCCCCGCGCCCGGTGTTCGACCGCTGGACCTACTGGGAGAAGTTCGACTACTGGGCACCGTTCTGGGGTGTCACGATCATCGGCGTCTCCGGCCTGATGATGTGGTTCCCGCATGTGACTGCATCCTTCCTGCCGGGCTGGGTGTTCAACGTGGCGATGATCTTCCACGGCGAAGAAGCGATCCTGGCGGTGGTGTTTCTGTTCACCGTCCACTTCTTCAACAACCACTTCCGTCCGGACAAATTCCCGCTGGATACGGTCATGTTCACCGGCACCTTCACGCTGGAAGAGTTCCGGCATGAACACCGCCTCGAGTACGACCGCCTGGTCCGCTCGGGCGAGCTGAAGAAGTACCTGGTGGAGCTGCCGTCGAAACCGATGATGCTGCGTTCGAAGATCCTCGGTTTTGTGCTGATCGCCTGCGGCTTGAGCCTGCTGGCGATGGTCGTGACCGGTTTCTTGGGATATTGATCGAGCGGGGCGCCCGTCCCCCGTGAAAAATTGGCGGAAGACAACGTGTCAATTTTTTGAGAGAGTAAAAATGAAACTGAATGCCCTGACCAGCAAGCTGTTCGGCGTGGCTGCCGCAGCTGCCGCACTGTCCCTGTCCGCGCCGGCTGTCGCCGCGATGAGCGAAGCCGACATCGAGCCTTTCCTGAAGAAGGCCGGCTGCTTCAAGTGCCACGCGATCGACAAGACCAAGAAGGGCCCGTCCTACAAGAAGATCGCCGAGAAGTACAAGGGCAAGCCCGATGGCGAAGAGAAGATCGCCAAGAACCTGACGACCAGCCCGAAGGTCAAGCTGGAAGACGGCACGGAAGAAGAGCACAAGGAAATCGAGCTCAAGGACAAGGCCGACCTGAAGATCGTGACACAGTGGATTCTCAGCCGCTGATTCACTGACACCTCGCGGCGTATGTCGCATCGGGACCGGCTTGCCGGTCCCTTTTCATTTGGCGCGTGGAGCAGGCTGCCATCCTTTCGGAAAGGCGGCTTCTGTCCTAAATTACTAAGGTGGGCGCGCACGCATGGGCGTTGTGCCCGCGCCGGGGTGACGCAATGAAGGCGCATGGCGCCTGGATGAAGACGACGATTCGATGTGCTGCCTTCATGGCAGCGGCCTGGACTGGTACCGCGGCAGCGGAACCGATGGTCTTCGTCATGCAGGCATTTCCGCCATTCGTCATGGACGAGCACAGCGAGTCTGAAGGCGCGTTCCCCGAAATGGTCCGTGCGGCCTGCGCCCTAATGAAGGCCGATTGCCGGATGGAGATTTATCCCTGGCGACGCGCGTTGCGCATGGCGGAAGAGGGCGAGGTACACGGCATCCTGGTGATCCAGAAGCTGCCGGAACGGGAACGGCGTTTCTACATGACGCCGCCCATCGCCCATTCCTCATATGTCGTCTTCGCGCGCCAGGAGTCGCATATTGCGTACTCTTCACCGCATGACCTCGACGGCTACACCATCGGCGTGTATGGTCCATCGGCCACGTCGCAGGCTGCGGACGGCATCGCGAAGGCCGTACCGGCGGTACGGATCGTCTTGGAAGTCGACAATGCCACCGTGCTGAGGAAACTGGCCGCGCTGCGCTACGGGGAGAAAGCGGTGGCCGTCATGAACGCGGATGTCGGTCGATACCTCATCCTCAGCCAAGGCATTGGCGGGCTTGCCGTCGCGGGCGAAATCAGGAAGGTCGAGTACTACATCGGCCTGTCGCGCAAGCGCTTCAACGACAGGCAGGCCGAGCGGTTCAATGCTGCCCTCCAGGAATTCGGAAAGCGCGGTGTCATCAGAGCCATCGCGAACAAGTATGGGCTTCGTCTCGCAGTCCCGTAGGCATCCGTTGAGGACGGGGCAGGACTTCTGTGCCAAGCCTGGCGTTGCCGTCTCGTCAAGATCGCCTTGCGCTGAACAGGCAGTCCTTGCGGTTGCAACGGGGCGCGATTTCCGGGCTGGCATCCTGCCCCGTGATCCCGGCAGCCTGGGGCAAGGTCCTCGTGCAGTAAGACAGCAGGTGGTTCAGGCGCAGCCATTCGGGTTGGCATCGCATTCCGGTATCCGGATTCTGGACTGGTGTCATTTTCATTCCTTCAAGCTTGCAGCCGCGTGTCCGCTGCCAGTAGCGACAGGACCTCATCACCCGTCACCGGTTTGCTGAACAGGTAGCCCTGCATGATGTCACAGGCGTATTCGCGCAGGAAGGCCAACTGCTCCGGCGTTTCCACACCTTCAGCGACGACCCTGAGCTTCATGCTGTGGGCCAGCGCGATCACCGCGGTGACGATGGCACGGTCGTCCGCATCGGTATGGATGTCGCGCACGAAGGACTGGTCGATCTTGAGGATCTGGATCGGCAGCCGCTTCAGGTAGGACAGCGATGAATAACCGGTGCCGAAATCATCGATCGAGATTTGCACACCCATGTCGTGCAGCTTGTTCAGGATTGCGGCCGTCTGCGAGGTGTCTTCCATCAGGATGCCTTCCGTCAACTCGATTTCGAGCAGGTCCGGCGGCAGGTCGAGTTCGCGCAGGATGTCGGCGATGGTTTCGGCCAGGTCACCCTGGTGGAACTGGCGCGCAGACAGGTTGACCGCCACCCGCATCGGCAAGCCGGCCAGCTGCCATGCCTTGGCCTGTGCGCAGGCGGTCTGCAGGATCCATTCGCCGATCTGCACGATCATGCCGGTTTCTTCCGCCAGCGGAATAAATTGCGCCGGCGGGATCATGCCGAGTTCCGGATGACGCCAGCGGATGAGCGCTTCAGTGCCGTGTATCCGGCCGCTGACCACGTCGGCCTGCGGCTGGTAGTTGAGCATGAATTCGTTGCGCTCGATTGCCCATCGCATCGCGCTTTCCAGGCGCAACCGGTGCATCATCGCGGCATTCATGTCGCTGGTGAAGAACTGGAAGTTGTTGCGTCCCAGGTCCTTGGCACGGTACAGGGCGATGTCCGCGTTCTTGATCAGTGCTTCGGCATCGACGGCGTCGTTGGGATAGAGCGTGACGCCGATGCTGGTCGTCACGTACAACTCGTGGCCGAACAGATGGAACGGTTCGCTCAGCGCGTCGAGCAGTTTTTCCGCCAGCCGCGCCATGTCTTCCGGCTGCGTGATCTCCAGCGCAATCAGCGCAAATTCGTCGCCGCCCATGCGGGCGAGCGTGTCGCCTTGGCGCGTGCTGTTGAGCAGCCGCGCCGCTACCGCCTTGAGCAGTGCGTCCCCTACATCGTGACCGAGCGTGTCGTTGACGGTCTTGAAGCGGTCCAGATCCAGCAGCATCAGCGCAAAGCAGTTCTCCTTGCGGTGGCGAAGGGCTGCGGCCTGGTGCAGGCGGTCGTTGAACAGCCGGCGGTTGGGCAGGCCGGTGAGCGGATCGTGAAAGGCGAGGTGCCGGATCGTCTGTTCGGTCTGCTTGCGCTCGCTGATGTCTTCCGTCACTGCGACGAAGTGGGTGATGTTGCCGTTTTCGTCCTTCAGCGGCGAGATCACTTCCAGGCACCAGTAGAATTCGCCGTTCTTCTTGGTGTTGTGCAGCTCGCCGGTCCATTCCTTGCCGGAAAGGATGGTATCCCACAGGCGCTTGTAGGTTTCGGGATGCGTCTCTCCCGACTTGAGCACGCGCGGTGTCTTGCCCACGACTTCCTCCGCGGCAAAGCCGGTGATGCGCGTGAACCAGGGATTGACGTATTCAATGATGCCCTCGCGGTCGGTGATGACGACCGCATTGGCGCTTTGCTCGACCGCTCGGGACAGCTTGCGCAGGTTGTCTTCGGTGATCTTGCGCTGTGCTTCGCGCTCGATGTTTTCCAGTGCGAAGGAAACGTCTTCCGTCATTTCCTCGAGCAGGTGCAGCTGCGCCTCGTCGAAATAGTCCGCTTCGCGCGCATAGAGGCTGAACATGCCGATGGCGCATCCGCCGATCCGCAGCTGCAGGACGACATGCGACTGGAAGCCCGCCGCCTGCGCCTGCGGGCAGATCGCAGACCAGTTCACGTTTTCCTGCACCGCTCTGCTGCAAACCTTGAAGATGGCACCTTGCAGCGCATCGTACTTGTCGGACAGGCAGGCGTGGATGGTTTCCTCGCACTCCGGCAGTGTCGCGTCTTCGCCGCACTTTGCCGTCCATTTCCAGGTGCCCGAGCTGCGATCGATCAGCGCAATGCGCGCCAGCGGGAATCCGCCGAGCTCGACGGCGACATGGCAGATCTCGTCGAGCAGCTTGTCGCGGTCCTTGATGCGGACAATGGCTGCATTGGTATGGCTGAGGACGCTGTACAGGCGGTTGATGTGGGCAAGCGCCTGCTGGGTGCGTTCGCGCTCGGCGATCTCGTCCTTGAGCGTCTGGTTGGTTTCGGCCAGGTCCTGGGTGCGCTCGGCGACTTCGCGCTTGAGCAGGATCGGCTGGCGGAAGGTGGCGTAGGTGAACATGGCGATCAGGGAGCTGACCAGCAACACGCCGCCAAGCATCAGCCATGACTGGGAGGGCTCCCACCAGCCGTCCGTCGGCGCGATGCTGAGGAACCACGTACCGTTGGGGACGTCGAGCGCGCGTACCACCGGATCGTCGAGCGCCGCCTTGCCGGACCGGCCGAATACCTGGCGCTGGCCGGTGTCGCTGCTGATGTAGGCGACCTCATACTGGTAACCGGATCGCACCAGGTCGGGCAGGCCGCTTTTTCCGATCAGGTCCGGGACGCCGATCACCACTGTGGCAAAGCCCCAGAAGCGCTCCTTGGCGTCGCCGTCCGGCAGGAAGATCGGCAGGCGGCCGACCACGGCAGTGCCTCCCTGCAGCAATTCCAGCGGGGAGGTCAGCGTCAGCCGGCGCGTTTGCACCGCGAGGAAGGCTTCCTTGTTGCGGTTCGGGTCCTTCAGCAGGTCGTGGCCGATGATCTGCGCATTCCCGATATAGGGAACGACGTGGGAAACGATTCCATCTTTTGCGAGCTGCAGGCTGCTGATACCGCCGTAGGTGGAAAGCATGTCGGTCGCCAGGGCATCGAAGTTGGCGATGTTGCCGCCGTTCTGCCGCAGGATGGAGGCGAGGGCATAGGTGCCCGACAGGCAGTGGTTGAGGCGCTGCTGCAGGGCGGCGACCTGGTTGCCGGCGATGACCTCGGCATCCTTGTGCTGCTGCACGACATGCAGGTGGGCGTACAAGGAATGGAAGGCGAGGCCGACGGCCAGGGACAGCGCGAACGACAGCGCGGAAAACATCCGCAGGCGGAAGCGCAGCTTCGCTTCGTCCCGGGTCCGGCCCATCAGAGCGGTGACTAATCCATTCATTGTGTTCGGCTCCGATGCTGCTTGCGCGCGCGGGTGCAGTGTCCGCACCGCTCTTCCGCCCGTTTGCCGTTTCCGGCTACGGGGGCTGTTCGAATTCTTGACGTTCCCGCTGGACCTCAGGGAACGCGGCTCCCAATACTGATACTGCGAATACAACTCGTTTCTGCCAAGCACGCTTTGTGCCCGGTCATGACGTTCACGCTTCATGCGGGGCTGGGCCGGAACCCGCACCGGCGTTCCATTCCGCAGCCCCGTACTGCATCATTCATCCGTCTATTCAAGCCACCAGGCGAGGAGACCCGGCCTGGGTTCGCAAGGGAATGATATTTCCCGGGGCCGGCTGCATCGCCGCCTGGGCGTCGCCCAGACGGAACACGCTCACCATCCGGGCAAGCTGCGCCGCCTGGTTCTGCAGCGCGTCCGCGGTGGAGGCTTCTTCCTCGACCAGCGCCGCGTTGCGCTGTGTGACTTCATCCATCTGCGCGATGGCCTTGTTGACCTGCTCGATGCCGGAACTCTGTTCCTGGCTGGCGGTGGTGATCTCGCTCATGATGTCGGTCACGCGTTTGACGCTGGCGACGATTTCGTCCATGGTCGCGCCGGCTTCGTCGACCAGTTGCGCGCCATGGTCGATCTTGTCGACGGAGTCGGAAATCAGGTTCTTGATCTCCTTGGCCGCCGCGGCCGACCGCTGCGCGAGCTGCCGTACTTCCGCAGCGACCACCGCGAAGCCCTTGCCCTGTTCCCCGGCGCGCGCCGCCTCGACCGCGGCATTGAGCGCGAGGATGTTGGTCTGGAAGGCGATGCCGTCGATGACTGCGATGATGTCGACGATCTTGCGGGCCGAATCGTTGATCGAACCCATCGTGCCCACGACCTGGGAGACGACGTCGCCGCCCTTGATCGCGACTTCGGAGGCGGACACGGCGAGCAGGTTGGCCTGGCGCGCATGCTCGGCATTCTGCTTGACGGTGCCGGTCAGCTGCTCCATTGCCGAAGCGGTTTCCTGCAACGAGCTGGCTTCTTCTTCGGTGCGCGCGGCGAGGTCGAAGTTGGCCGAGGCGATCTGGCTGGATGCCGCCGCGATCGTGTCCGTGCCTGCGCGCACCTGCCTGACGATGCCGAGCAGGCCGTTGTTCATTTCGCGCAGCGCGCGCAGCAACTGGCCGGTTTCGTCGGAGCCCCTGACCTCGATGTTGCTGGTCAAGTCGCCGGCGGCCACGGTATGGGCGATGCTTACTGCGCGTGCCAGCGGACGGGTGATGCTGCGCGCGATCAGGATGCAGACCACGAGCAGGACGGCGGCCAGGAGGAAGGCGCCGGCGGAAAAGCTGATCAGGCGGTCGATGAAGGCTTCCTGCACATTGTCGAGGTAGACGCCGGAGCCGATGATCCAGCCCCAGGGCGCGAAGCCCTTCACGTACGAGATCTTGTGTCCCAGTTCGTCGCTGTCCGGCTTGTTCCACATGTAGGGGACGAATCCAGCGCCGTCGGCCTTCACGACCTTGACCATTTCCACGAACAGCTGCTTGCCCTTCGGATCCTTGTTGGCCGAAAGATCGGTGCCGTCCAGCTCCGGCTTGAAGGGATGCATCACCATGCGCGGATGCATGTCGTTGATCCAGAAGTATTCCTTGCCGCTGTAGCGCAGCGACTTCACCGTATCCATCGCCGCGCGCTTGGCGTCTTCCTCGCTCATCGCGCCTTTGGCGGCGAGTTCGTGAAAGCGCACCAGGATGCCGTGCGCGGCTTCGACGGTCTGGCGTACGCTCGCTTCGCGTTCGTTCAGGATCAGCTTGCGTTCCGACAGGAGGAATACCGCCGTCAGCACGACGATACCGAGCGTCGCGCAGGCCGCGAGCAGCCACAGTTTTTTTGCAATGTTCAGCTGCAATAGCCTTTCTAGCTTGGCCATGATTTTTCTTGTCCTTGTTGTTGAACTTCGATGGGGGATTACTTTATGCAGCGAGTTTTTCGTCAGGAACCGGTTGGAAATTGGTCATCAGCCTTTCGGCATCCAGCAGCAGGATTGAACGCTTGCCAAGCGTCGCCAACCCGATGACACATGTTCCGCCGGCATCGGCAGCGGTGATGTCTTCCGCGCCGGCCGCAACCACGTCAATCACACAATCGACCGCGAGTCCGGAGATACGGCCGTCCGCCTGCAGGATGACCACATCCGTGAGCCGGCTCTTGTCAGCGAGCCCGGCCGCAAGCAGGACGTGCAGGTCGACGATGGCAATTTGCCGTCCGCCTCGCGTCATCGTTCCCGCGATGAAACCGGGTGCGCCGGCCAGAGGTGTCACGAGGTCGTAGTTGCAGAGTTCCTGGACCTCTTCCAGGGCAATGCCGAACTCCCGGTCCGCTAGGCGGAATACGAGATAGTCTTGGCGGATGGCGGTATTTCCTGATGCGGTCGCGCGTGGTTTGATTGCAGCATTGTTGAGTGCATTCATGGGCTTTCCTTTCATCCTGGTTTTATGCCGTCGGCACCTGTACAGCGTCAGCGTCCGGCAACATTGTTCGTCGGCAAGAAATTAACGAGTCGAATCTCTTTATTTCTATGCAACAAACAGGCCAGCTTTGCATTATTGGCATTGGACCGGCGAGGCGGGGATGGGGCCTGAGCCGGGAGATGAGATGGAACGGGAGCTTACATGGCGGCCAGCTTCGGCCTGCCCTCCACCAGGAGTCTGGTTGCCTTGTCGGCCGCTACGGGACGGCCGAGCAGGTAGCCTTGGCCGACAATGCCCTTGTACTGCTTGAGCAGGCTGTACTGCGACTTTTCCTCGATGCCTTCGGCCACGACCTTCAGGCCGAGCTTGTTTGCCATGGCGACGATGGCGCCGACGATGGCGGCATCGTCCTGGTCGGTCGCCAGGTCGCGCACGAAGGTGCGGTCGATCTTGAGTGCGTGGATCGGCAGCTTCTTCAGGTAGGCCAGCGAGGAGTGGCCCGTGCCGAAGTCGTCGATGGAGAACTGCACGCCCAGTTCGGCCAGCTGGTGCATGATCGCAATGCTGGCATCGAGGTTCTGCATCACCACCGTTTCGGTGATCTCCAGTTCCAGGCAGAAGTGCGGCAGGCCGCTGTGCTGCAGCGCCGCCGATACTTGCGACGCGAGGTCCGCGCACTGGAACTGGCGTCCGGACAGGTTGACCGCCATGAGGCGATGCCCCGGGAATTCGTGGCGCCATTTCTGCGCCTGCGCGCACGCCGTGTGGAGCACCCAGTCGCCAATTGGGACGATCAGGCCTGTTTCCTCTGCAATGCCGAGGAAGGCATCCGGCGCCAGCAGGCCGCGCTCCGGATGACGCCAGCGCAGCAGCGCTTCGAAACCGACCAGCTTGCCGGTGTCGCAATCGAACTGCGGCTGGTAGTGCAGTTCCATCTCGTCGCGCTCCAGCGCCTTGTGCAGCGCCGTTTCCATCGCCAGCCGCTGGCTGGCCACTGTGCCGAGGCCTTCGTCATAGAGTTCGAACCAGGAGCCGCCGGCGCTCTTGGCGCGGTACATCGCCATGTCGGCGTTCTTGAGCAGGATCTCGATGTTGTTGCCGTCTTCCGGATAGACGCTGATGCCGATGCTGACGGAGACGAACACTTCCTCGCCGTTGAGATGGAAGGGCGGGCGGAAGGCGTCGCGGATCTTCTGCGCGACGCTGCCGGCATCCTTGCCGCTGGCGATCTCGGACAGCACGATGGTGAACTCGTCGCCGCCCATGCGCGCTACGGTATCCGACTCGCGCACGCAGCCGCGCAGCCGGTGCGCGGCCTGCTGCAGCAACTGGTCGCCGGCATCATGGCCCATGCTGTCGTTGACCAGCTTGAATCGGTCGAGGTCGAGGAACATCACGGCGAAGTGATGGCCCTCGTGGCGCCTGGCCATGCCCAAGACCTGGTTGAGACGGTCGGTGAAGAGCACGCGGTTGGGCAGGTCGGTGAGCTGGTCGTAATACACCTGGTGCAGGATGCGTTCCTCGGCCGACTTGCGCTCGGAGATGTCGCTGAATACGCCTACGTAGTTGGACACATTGCCGAGGTCGTCGACGACCCGGCTGATGTTGAGCCATTGCGGATAGATGTCGCCGTTCTTGCGGATGTTCCAGATCTCGCCCTGCCACTTGCCGGTCTCGTCGATCGAGTGCCACATCTCGTCGTAGAACTCGCGCGTCTGCCGGCCGGAACTGAGCAGGCGGGGATTGCGGCCGATCACCTCTTCGCGGGAGTAACCCGTGATGACGGTGAAGGCGCTGTTGACGGTGAGGATGTCGCCGTTGGCATCGGTGATTGCAATGCCTTCAAGCGAGTTCTCGAAGGCCTGGTTGGCCAGGCGCATCGAGGTCTCGGCAGACTTCCTGCGGGTGATGTCGCGGATGGTGAGCTGGATGGTGGTCCGCTCGCCGAGCAGCGCGGCGTCGATCGCCAGCTCGGCAGGGAATTCCCGGCCGTCGAGAGACTTGAAATGCCACTCGAAACGCTGCGAGCCGGTCTTGAGGCTGCCTTCCATGCGCGCGTGCAGGGCGGGAGCCGAGAGCGTGCCGTCGGGCTGCTGCTCCGGCTGCAGCCGGTCGAGCTCGATATCCGCTTCGGCGGGGACGGCAGGCAGCGAAAACAGTTTGAGCGCCGCGCGGTTGACGTCGGTCATGCGGCCGTTCTTCAGCAGGAGCACGCCGTCGTTGCTCGCTTCGAACAGGGTGCGGAACAGCGCATGTTCTTCGTCGAGATCGACAGACTTGCGGCGCCGCTCCATGGACTCGCGGTAGGTCAGCCAAGCGGTCACACAGAAGAACACGGTGGCTAGCAGCGACATCGCAAGCAAGGTATCGCGCGCCATCCGGTTGTCGCGGATCGCGCGTTCATACGCCTGCTGCTCCGCCTGCACGGCCGGCGGCACGAACTGGTGCAGCGTGGAAATGAGCTGGTTGTACAGCGGCAGGGTGGTATGGGTGTGGAAGCGGTAGGCGGCCGCCGGATCGGTGGCCATCAGCGTCATCGCATGCTGGCGGCTGGCGGCCACTCGAGCATGCAGGTGGACGACATGCGTCCACTGCTCGGTGGCTTTCGGGTCGCGCTGCAGGCGCGTCAGCAGGCTGTCCAGCTCGGTGTCCACCTTGTGCAGAGCATCTTTGTCGGCAGCGGTCAGCTGCTGCTTCTTCATTGCGTCGATGAACAGCGCCTGGCAGCGCAGCATCAGGCGCTCGACATCGGTCACCTGTTTCAGCACATCGCCGCTGCTGCGGTAAAGCTGCTCGAGGTCCCGCTCGCCCTGGTACAGGCCCCACCACCCGATATTGCTCATGAAGAAGCCGGATGCCGCGCCCACCAGGAACATGATCAGGAGGAGATTGGAAACGATCAGCTTGCGCATGTGGCGGGATCCTATGCTGGAAGTTGAAGCGCAGCGGGAAGCGGCACTTCTTCTGGAGTGCACGGTGCGTGACGGCGCTGCTATTGCTTTTGCGGATCGGTACTGTGTGCCAATGCCGGTTCGTAAAAGGGGAGCCGCTGCCGGGAGGAGGGGGAGGGAGGAAGGCGTTCGTGCCTTCCTCTGCGTCGAATTACTTCGACTGGCCAACCATGTATGCGACGGCTGCGGTCACGTCAGCGTCGGACAGGCCGCTGTTGCCACCCTTGGCCGGCATTACGCCCTTGCCCTTGATGGCAGCGGCGTTCAGCGCAGCATTGCCTGCGGCGATGCGCGGGCCCCATGCTGCCTTGTCGCCAAGCTTCGGTGCGCCGGCGGCGCCGCTGGTATGGCATGCCGCGCAAGTGGCGTCATACACGGCCTTGCCGTCTGCTGCGAAGGACTGACCGGCCACGGTCAGCAGACCGGCGGCAAGGGCGGTACCGACAAAACTGAGTTTCATATCTTCTCCTAGGGATTCAAAAGGTATTGCAGATTGGAACAGCGCTAACTCTGCGGTTACAGGAGTGCAATTAATGTGCCATGGCATTGCTGTTTGGAAATTATTCGCGGGAGGAGAAAACGCTGCGTCTGGATCAAGTGCTTCCCGAAAGCGATAAAAACCGGCCGGGATTTTTCCAGTTGCAGGAAATCCAGACCGGCAGTAGGGGAGATCACGGCTTGGGCTGGGCTTGCGCTTGCGATGCGCCGACCGGATGGAAGGCGCGCGAGATGTAGGCGATCAGCGCGTCGATGTCGTTGTCGCTCAGGACCGATTTCCAGGCCGGCATCGAGGTGTCGGGCAGGCCGTCCTTGACGACGCCGGCGAGGCGCTCACGTGTCATGACCGACATGAACTCCGGTGAGGTCAGGTCGCGCGGATGCGGCTCGAGGAAAGTGCCGATCCAGTTGCGCCCGGTGCCGTCAGCGGCATGGCAGAAAGCGCAGTTCTGCTGGTACAGGCCTTCGCCCCGCTTTTCCTTTACCGTCAGGCTGGCGATCTTCGGTACCCGGTCATGGATGTGATAAGGCGTGGCGCTCGAGACGCCGTCCACCTGCTTCGGCGGCCAGTCGCCCGGCTGGAATCCCATGCGCGGATACGACAGCGCGCGCGAATCCCAGGGTACGCCCTCATTGTTGACCTTGGCGCGGTCATGGCAGCTGACGCAGGCGGACATGAACAGCTTGCGGCCGGCATGCTGTTCCGGCGTCAGCTCGTCTGACGGCGTATCCAGTGTGATCTTGCCGGTAGCGAAGGGGAAGGCCGGCGCATAGCGCTCGTGGTCCGGCCAGCCGTTTTCCCTGGTGTGGTAGGCGGTATTGCGCGCCTTGGACACCATGAACTCCTGGCGGACGAAATCGGTGACGGCGGCGATCTCCTCCGGCTTGAGGATGTCCGCAAAGCCCTTCATCGCGGTGCCGGGGCGGCCATTGATGACGCTCTCCAGCATGCGCTCGCGGCTGAGCTCGTTGGGCGACAGCTTGCTGAAGTCGCGCGGACGCGGCGTCAGGTAGGTGCTGGCGAGGGTTTCCGCATTGCCGGAATAGCCGTGGCAGAAGTAGCAGCGGAAGTTGTATATCTTGCGGCCGAGCTCAAGCGTTTCCGCATTTGCCGCCGGTGCGGCCGATGCCGCCGCGGCGCCTTGCGATGTCGTGACGGCGCCTTGCGATGCCGGCCGGTCCGAGCAGGCTGCCAGCGTCAGCAGCAGCCCAAGCATTGCCAATAATCTCATTCTTTACTTTGCTGCTTTCGTCGTTTCCGACTGCCTGATGAAGCGCTGGAACACGAATTCCGCCACGTCGGCGATCTCCTGGTCGGTCATCACCTTGCCCCATGCGGGCATCTCGCTGCCGAGCTTGCCTTCGGTCGTTGCCTTGAAGATCGCCGGACGGTTGAGGTCGGCGCGCGACGCGTCGTGCAGGAAGTTGCGCGGCTTCGGCAGGATGAAGTAGGCGCGCGGGCCGCGTCCGTCGCCGGTCGCACCATGGCAGGTGGAGCAGTTGCTCATGTAGAAGGCCGCGCCCTTGATCGGATCGCCCTTCAGTCCCTTCGGCATCGGGGCATTCATGTTGACCGGTGCGGCTTTCGGTGCCGGGGCGGGAGCAGCCATTGCCTGCTGCGGCATCGCTGCGTGCGCGGGAACCCCGCCGCGGTTGCCGGAGGTGGTGCCGGAAATGCCTGCGGTCGACTGCGGCGCCATGAAACCTGAGCGGATGTAGTCGACTACCGCCTGGATGTCCTTGTCGTTGAGCTGCGACTTGAATCCGACCATCGCGGTTTCCGGACGGCCGTAGGTCACCGACTTGATCATGCGCTCGCGCGTCAGCTCCATCCTCGCGTCGGGCGCGGTGAAATCGCGCGGCGGCGGCATCAGGCTGCCTTTTGCGCGGCTGCGGGCATCGCCGCGTTCGCCGTGGCATACCGAGCAGTATTCGGCGTAGACCACGCGGCCGCGGTTGTTGCGGTCGGAGCTGGCGGCGGGCATGAAGGTGGTACGGATGTAATCCACCACGCCTTCGATTTCCTTCTGCGACAGCTGCGATTTCCAGGGCGTCATCGCCGTGCCGGACTTGCCGTTGACGACGGCCTCGATCATCTGCTCGCGGGTGAGCGCGTGGGCTGCGCCGGGGTTCGTGAAATCCTTCGGCGGCGGCACCAGGCTGCCTTGCGCGCGGCTCTTGCCGTCACCCTTGTCGCCGTGGCAGACCGAGCAGTAGTTGTGGTAGATCGCCGCCGGTTGCATTTGCTTGCCGGCCGCCACAGGAGCTGCATGCGCTCGGGGGGCTGAGCCCATGAGGCCGGCGAGCAGCAGGCCGGCGGCGCTGAAGAGAGTGTATGCGGCAAGCAGTGGTTGTTTTGTCATGTCGTGATGGATATGAGGCCCGGCCTTGCGACCGCAGCGTTATATATCAAAGGAACGCGGTGGCATTCATGAGCAAGAATGATGCCCGTTGTAAACATGGCTCTTTTCCATCCCGTTTTCCTGAAGGAATCGGGTTGGTACGTTGCTTGCTCTCCAGATGCGATTACGCAACTTGCGTTCAGTCCCCTCGGGGCGTTTTTATGAGGATGCAAAGATGAGCAAGCAATATCGCTGGGAAGATTGCTGGGAGGTGCTGAAGTCTCGCAAGCGGCTGCTGCCTGCCCTGCAGGTGGCCGCTGTCCTGTTGATTGCCGCATGCGGCGCGCCGGTCAAGCGCGGCGATGCGCAACTGCCTGTTTTCCCTCCGCCGCCGGACCAGCCGCGCTTCTACTATGAGCGGACGATCTATTCCACCGCCGACGTCGCCAAGCAGGACAAGAACGCCGACCTCAAACGCATGCTCACCGGGCAGGCCGAGTCGGGCGAGGGCATGACCAAGCCCTATGGCGTGGCTGTCTACCACGGCCGGGTTTTCGTCACCGACTCCGGCGGGCGCTCTGTGGTCGTGTTCGATATCCCGGCGCAAAAGTCCTTCCGCCTCGGCGAGGGCAGCGAAGGTGCGCTGAGCATGCCGCTCGGGATCGACATCGACAACCAGGGCAATGTGTACGTTGTCGACGGCACCGCCAAGCAGGTGCAGATGTACGACAAGGAGGGCAAGTTCCTTCGCACCCTGGCCGCCGGCACGCGGCTGTCCCGTCCCTCCGGCATTGCGGTGGACAACGACGGCAAGCGCATGTACGTGGTCGACACCGGCTCGGTCACCAATGAAAAACACCGCGTGGCGGTCTACGACATCCAGAGCAACAAGCATCTGTTCGACATCGGCAAGCGCGGCAATGGCGAAGGCGAGTTCAACCTCCCGCGCGACGTGACCATCGGCACTGACGGCCTTCTCTATGTCGTCGACGGCGGCAATTTCCGTGTGCAGGTGTTCAAGCCCGACGGCACCTTCGTGCGCGTGTTCGGTTCCATCGGCCGCCAGGGCGGGCAGTTCTCCCGTCCGAAGGAAGCGGCGATCGACCCGGACGGCAATATTTATGTGATCGACGCCGCCTTCGGTAACTTCCAGATCTTCAATCCCGAGGGCCAGCTGCTGCTCGCAGTCGGCGGCCGCTCCGAGAACGATGCGCCCGCCAAGTACATGCTGCCCTCAGGTATCGCGATCGACGGCGACGGGCGCGTCTACATGGTCGACCAGTTCTTCCGCAAGCTCGAGGTGTACCGTCCGGCGAAACTGGCCGAGGACGCCGGCTTCACGGTGAAGAAGGCTGCGCCTGCATCCAAGGGGGCTTCCGGGAGTTGATCGGCGGCATCGGAAGATACGTTGCGAGGAACGATTTTTCTTGTGCCTAGGAACCGATTCTTGTTAACGGGAATGCATTGAGTCGGCGCAATTCGATCTTCCTCCGCCGCTGACACGATGGCCGGAATAAATACCCCTTCATAGGGAGGGTGAAGGAAATTCGCCGGATTACGCTTGGCTTTTGGCCCGCGATGACTGGAAAAACATGCTGCAGAAGGGAAACGCAATTCCTGATGCCAGTCAATCCGTCATCTGGCACCGCTCTTGCTAAGTATTGACTGCAATAAATGTTTTTGTTCGAGAAACGATCTCTCGGTCACTACTACAAGAAAGGCGGGTATTCAATCATGGGAAACAAATTTAGGAAAGGGTTGGCGCAGTACCTCACTCGCGCCACATACACGGCTCTCCTGACCGTCGGTGCCCTTGGCTTCGTGCAGCAAGCCTCCGCGCAGGTGGTGGACACCAAGCACAACCTGTCGGCCACCGCGCCAGCCGGCGGTTCGCAAGGTGCCACGCGCGTCAACTACTACACCGGCGCTGGTGCAACAACGCAGGTGTGCGTGTTCTGCCATACGCCGCACGGTGCGGCATCTGCAGCGGCACCGCTGTGGCAGCGTGAAGTGAAGGCGGCCGACTACTACCAGACCTACGGTTCCGTGAATGCGTCGCCGACCATGGACGCGGCACAGACCGGCGTCACCGTCGGCTCCGTGTCGCTGGCCTGCTTGTCCTGCCACGACGGTACCCAGGCGATCAACACCATGGCCAACAAGCCGGGCTCGGGCAACAACGCACTCGGCGGTTCGTGGGCCTCGGGTAACAACCTGACCAATGGTGGCCTTGGCACCGCCAGCATGGCCAACCTCGGTGGCGGCACCGTCGGCGGCGATGGCAAAGACCTGCAGAACGACCATCCGATCGGCATCAAGTACGCCGGGGGCTTCTCGTACACCGTTTCCGGCTCGACCGTGACCAACGGCACGTTCGCCGACCCGGCATTCCGCAGCGCTTCCGTGACGATGGTCAACAGCACACCGGTCTGGTATGTCGAGAAGGCAACCGGCAACACCGCCGGCCGCGACAAGAACGACATCCAGCTCTATACCCGTTCGGAAGGCGGCAGCACCTATCAGCCATATGTCGAATGCGCCAGCTGCCACGATCCGCACGCCAATGCAGAGCTGTTCATGCGCGTGCCGGTTGCCGGTAGTGAGATCTGCCTGACTTGCCACATCAAGTAAAGGCTGATCGCTGATTGTTCTACGCGCAGGGCGGGCAAGGTTAACTTGCCTGCCCTTCGTCGCAACACCACGCAGGGGCAGTCGAAGAATGCCGGTCCGGAGGCCGGCATCCTTGGAATGGATCCGGCGGGGAGATCCCGCCACAAGAATGGAAAGGTAGGGCCATCATGAAAAAGCCGATTTGCATTGCATGCCAGGCAGTGCTCTTGTCCGCTCTCCTGTCGGCGCTGTTCGGCGCCGGCGTTCCTGCAATCGCCCAGGCAACCCCGGCAGCGCCGGAGGCGACGAAGCAGGCCACGCCCGAACAGGCGATCTTCGCGCGCGTCGGCGATGCCGTGATCACGCATGCCGAATACGACAACGCGCTGGTGTCGGCGGCTCGCAGCAAGTTCTACCACGGCAGGGCGCCTGAAAAGGATGTCGCTGCCTTGCAGCGCAGCGTCGCCGACGACCTCGTCACGCGCGTGCTGCTCCTGCGCGAAGCGCGCCGCCGCGGCCTGACCGCCGACAAGGCCGAAATCGGCAAGACGCTCGACGGTTACGAACAGCGCTACGGCAACAGCGAGCACTGGAAGAAGAACAAGGAAAGTATCTTGCCCGGCCTGACCGCACGCCTGGAAGAGGACAACCTGGTTGCCCAGCTCGAGAAGCTTGCACGCACGGTGCCCGATCCGGATGTCGATGCCGTCAAGGCCTACTACGAAGCAAACGCCGACAAGTTCACCGAGCCGGAGCGTGTGCGGGTTTCCGTCATCCTGATCCCGGTGGACCCGACGTCCCCGCTGGAAGCCTGGGACAAGGCCGCGGAGGAAATCAGCGGCATCCAGAAACGCATCCGCGAAGGCGCTGATTTCGCCGACATGGCACGCGCGCACTCGAAGGTGCCGTCGGCCGGGCAGGGCGGCGATATGGGCTACCTGCACAAGGGCATGCTGCCGGTGCCGGTCCAGGACCTGCTCACCACGCTGAAGCCGGGCGACCTGTCCGAACCGCTGCGCCTGCTGGAAGGCGTCGGCCTGCTGCGCCTTGTCGACCGCATCGAACCGAAAAAACATGATTTCGCCCGCGTCGAGCAACGCGCCAGGGACCTGCTCAAGCGTGACCAGTCCAACGCTGCATGGACGTCCCTGATCGCCGAGTTAAAGAAAGCGACGCCCGCACAGATTGACGAGTCGAAGTTCCTGCCGCTGGCAGAAAGCGCCGGAGATGGTGCCGCACCAAACTAGGGGCGGCCAGGCGCTTCGGGTGATCGGAAGTGAGGAATGCTGTGGCGGCATCGCCCGCAATGCCCAGGAGGTGCGTCGGGATCTCGCCCGCATTATGCGTGGCGGTATCCGCCTTGCTTGCGCCGCCCGACGCATTGCCGGCATTGCCGCCGGTGAGCGTCGGCTCATCGTCGCAAAGCGAGCCCGCGCCTGCGCCTGTCAAGACTGGGGCGCCGGTTGCAGGTGCCGGCGCTGCGGATGAAGAGGAAGTGTCGTGGTGGCAGCGGGTCGGCATCCTGTCCCCACGCTACGCGCTGTACGGCAGCGTCGGGTACGAATGGATTCGCAATACCACCGATTCCATCGATACGACCAGCCAGGGTTTGACCAGCGTGATTGGCGCCAGGTTCAACAGTTATGTCTGGCAGCCATGGTTCGGCAAATTTTTCGGCGACATGAGAATGCATTTGGGCCAGAACAACACCAGCGGCGGCGGCCTGCCCGGCGCCTCGGGCAGCAGCAGGAACATGATGTGGAGCGGTAACGCACGCCTGTCCATGATGTACATGAGCCGCTTTCCGTTCGACGCCTACATCGACAGGAACTACAACCGGACCACCACCGAGTATTCGCCGCTGGCCGGCAGTACGGTGAGCCAGCGCTTCGGCTTCACCCAAAGCTACACGCATGAGTCGGGGGCCAACGGTTCGCTCGACTGGAACCGCAATACCCAGAGCGGCAACAGCGATTTCGGCGGAACCCGCACCGATTCGATGCTGCTCAACCTGGCACACAAGCTGCCGGAGCACACCCTGGGTTCGGTAGTCAGCCGCAGCGTGACCACGCAGGAAGGCACGGATTCCCGTTCACTGCAGAACAACCTGTCGGTCTCGCACAACTACGCGCCGGAAGACGAGTACTACGCCGTCGACAGCACGCTCAACTTCAACTCGACCGATTTTCGCTTCGACCAGGTGGAGAGCAACAGCCGCCTGGCGCAGGTCAGCTCGGTTGCCACCTGGCGGCCAGAAGAGGAGCCGTACAGCGTGACCGCCGCCGTGCGCGTGCTCGGGTTGGCGTCCGAACTGCAGGACAGAGGCGTGAACTCCTCCTCCGACAAGCGGACGCTGGACACCGCCAACCTCAGCGTCGGCATGACCTATACGCTGTCGCAGGAAACCTATGCCTACGGCACCGTCAACCTGAATACCGCGACGTCGAACGGAGAAAGAAGGAACAGCACGAGCGAATCCATCTCCGTCACCCATTCGCCCGCCGGCACCCAGTTCGGCGAATTCTTTTACCGCTGGACGGCCTCCGCCGGCGCAAGCCATACCGCGGAGACCGATGGCGAAAACAGCTCGCAGCTGTCGCTGCAGCTGAGCCATTCGCTGTCCCGGCAATACGAACTGGATGGCGGCTCGCGCATCAATTTCAACGGCACCCAGGCCATCATCGCCGCGGTGCAGAGCCGCAGGCGGAACTTCCAGGAGCGCCCGGAAGATTTCTTCAATGCTGCCGCGGCGGGCGGCGACAAGCGTCTCACGCACAACGCCGGCATTTCGTGGGCCGCGAATGAAGGCATCACGAATGCGATGGTGTATTTCAGCCTGAGCGACTCGCGCTCGCTCGACGGCGCCCGGGATGCTTTCCAGATGATGAACCTGCAGTTCACCGGCAACCTGCAGACCGGCAGCGACAGTACATGGAGCGGCAATCTCGCGATCCAGGCAGTGAAGCAGGACCTCGGCCAGCTGCAGGCGATTGCGCGCACCAGCCAACTTCAGGACAGCAGCGATGTCAAGGTGACCTCCAACGGCGGCATCTCCTACCGCAATGCGCGCCTGTTCGGCGTGCGCCGGCTGACCCTCAACTCGAGCATCCGCCTCTCCAGCAGCGCCTTGCTGCCGATGATCGGCGGCGCGACGGATTACGAGACCGCGGCATGGGATACCCGCATCGACTACATGATCGGCCGGCTCACTTTGCGCGCGAACGCGATCATCGCGCGCACGACGACGCCGATCATCAGGCGGGTCGCCGACGGCTTCGAGCTGGCCGAAGGCGAGCCCAAGACCAACAAGTCGATCATGTTCACGGTGATCAGGACCTTTGGATACTGAATTTTTGTGTAGCTGTTTGTTTGAAAGGTAGGGAGTGATGTTAAGAGCAATGGAGTACAGCCGGATCTTCAGGACGGTCCTGCTGCTGATACTGGTCCTGGCGGCCGGCCTGGCCGACATGCGGGACGCTCGCGCGGAATACGGCGACGTCGTCATCAACAACTATTCCGACGGCGCTGGCATGCGGCCTGCGGTGTTCCCGCACTGGTTCCACCGTATCCGCTTCCGCTGCAAGGTGTGCCACGCGGACCTCGGCTTCAAGTTCAAGGCCGGCGGCAATGACATCAACATGGTGAAGATCATCGACGGCCAGTACTGCGGCGCCTGCCACAACGGCAACATTGCGTGGTCGATCGAGAACTGCAACCTGTGCCACTCCGGCAAGCCCGGTACGCCGACGCAGGTCCACGAGAGCACCATCAATTCGCTGGTCGTGCCGGCGAATGCGTCCCAACGGCAACCGCAGCCGCAAGCGCCGCAAACCACCCAGGCTAAGAAATAGGAGCGATCATGAACAAGTCTTACCTGCTCCGTGCCGGCCTTTTTGTATTGGCAACAGGCGTCATGTCGCTGCGCGCGGGCGCAGCCGATCTGCCGAACGGAAAAGCAATCTATGACGCAGGCTGCGTGGCTTGCCACAGCACCGGCGCCGCCGGCGCGCCCAAGCTCGGCGATGCCGCAGCATGGGCGCCGCGCGTGAAGGCCGGCGCGCCCAGCCTGTACACCAACGCCATCAAGGGCAAGGGCGCCATGCCGGCCAAGGGCGGCAACGCGAACCTGTCCGATGCCGACGTCCGTGCCGCGGTCAATTACATGATCAGCCAGTCCGAAGGCCCGAAGGGCGCGGCAGCCAAGCCTGCCGCCGCACCTGCGCCGGCCGCTGCAGCACCCGCTCCGGCGCCGGCACCGGTCGCCGCCGCACCCGCACCTGCTCCCGCGGCGACACCTGCCGCCGCTCCTGCGGCACCGGTCGCGAACGGCCCGGTCAACACCTTCAACCGCCTGATGAAACCGCCGGCGCAGCGCAACCTGCCGCCGCCGCAGGATGGCATCCACGATCCGGACAACGACGGCACGCACTCGCTGCAACCGCCGCTCGCCGCATTCAACACGCTGGTGCGCAACAATGACGGCAACCGCGTCGACTGGGTCAAGTCGCTCAACGAGAACCGCATCCAGCCGCGCTTCGACCGCAACGATTCCAACGCCAAGCCGATGGTCATGGACATGAACATCGTGCGCGAGGTGAAGGGCACGATGCCGGACGTGGTCTATCCGCACAAGCAGCACACCGAATGGCTGGATTGCTCGAACTGCCATCCGGCGATCTTCGTTCCGCAGAAGGGCGCGAACCAGATCTCCATGGCGTCGATCCTGCTCGGCCAGGCGTGCGGCGTATGCCACGGCAAGGTCGCGTTTCCGGTCTCCGAGTGCCGCCGCTGCCACTCGAAGAGCAAGGCGTTGCCGGTCAAGGCGGAAGCCAAGCCATGATCGACAAGGGCGGGAAAACCCGGTTGCCCCTGGCCGCCCTCGTGCTCGCCGGCGCTGCGTCCGCAGCCGGCGCGCCGGTGCCGGCCGTCGCCCAGGCGCCTGCCGGCAGCGACACAGCCGTTTCCACACAAGTCCTGCTGGAAAGCAAGACACGGCTGGTCAAGCTGCTGCTCTCACAGTCGCCGGCCATGCAACGCATCCCGCAAAGCAATAACGCGGAGGCGAAGAAAAAGCTCGCCGACGCGCAAGCGCTGTTTGCCGGGGCGGCGACGGAAGCCGGGGCGGGACGCCAGGAATCGGCAATCAGGATGCTCGACGAAGCCTTGCGCGAAATCGTCACGGCGTCGCGCCTGGTTCCGGATGCGGCGCAGCTCGCAACGCAGGAGCGCGCGCGTTACGCCGGCCTGAGCGAAGCGACGCGCACCTTCGTCAGCCTGTACAAAGGAGCGGCCGCAAAACTGGCGAGGACGAGCGGCACGCAGCCGCTGGATCTCAATGGCATCAGCGGCATGATCGTTAGGGCCGAATCCCTGGCCGCTTCAGGCGACCACAAGGAAGCCAACGCCGTGCTCAACGATGCTTACAAGGCCGTCGTGTCGTCGCTGAACCGGATGCTGATGGCGGAAACCATCGTCTACGACCAGAAGTTCGATACGCCCGCCGACGAGTTCCGCTACGAACTCGCGCGCAACCGCAATTATGAAGAACTGGTGCCCTTGGCCATCGCACAGCTGAATATCTCTCGCGATAGCGCAGCCCTCAGCGAGCGGCATATGGAGGCGAGCAGGGGCTTGCGTGACGCCGCGCAGAAACAGGCGGCGTCCGGCGACTACCAGGCAGCGCTCAAAACCATCCAGGACGCGACACTTCACCTGCAGCGCTCCTTGCGCGCGGCTGGTGTCATCGTGCCGCAATCAACCGAAAGCAAACCATGACTATCCAACGTCCCCTGAAAACAGCCCTTGCCGTCATGATCGGCGCGCTTTTCCTCAACGCCGGCCTGGCGGCTGCCGCCGATGCCCCGCCCGCGCCCGCGGCAGAAGGCCAGCCGCGCGCCCCGCGCGCAGCGGAAACCAAGGAGCAGATCGAGCGTCGTCTCGAATCGGTGGCAAAGCTGATCGAATCCTCTTCCGGTGCCAAGCAGGTCGAGGCCAGCGGTAACGTCCAGGCGCAAGGCATGCGAACCAAGGCACGTGAACTGCACAAGCAGGCCGAGGATGCTTACAAGAAGGGCGACCTGCCTGCGGCGTCGCGCTCGCTGGATGAGGCCGCAAAGACCATGTTCGACGGCGTGCGCCAGGCGGCGCCGGAACAGATCACCGCCGAGAAGAAGCAGCGCGATTTCGACAACCGCCTGGAAAGCGTGAAGGCGCTGCTCTCTGCACAGAAGCGCATCAGCGCCGAGAAGAAACTCGGTGCCAAAGGCACGGAAACCACTGCAAAGATCGAAGTGCAGATTCGTGACGCGCAGGCGCTGGCTGCCGCCGGCAAGCTGGATGAAGGCAAGGCCGCGCTGGACAAGGTTTATGGCGTCACCCGCGCCTCCATCGAGACCATGCGCGAAGGCGATACCCTGGTACGTTCGCTCAACTTCGCCAACAAGGAAGAGGAATACCATTACGAAGTGGACCGCAACGATACCCACAAGATGCTGGTGAAGGTCTTGCTGGAAGAAAAGCGCGCCTCCAACCCGAACCTCGAAACCATGGTCCAGAAGTACGTCGAGCAGGCGGCGGCCCTGCGCACCAATGCAGAAGGGTTGGCGTCGAAGAAGGATTACGAAGGCGCAATCAGGGTGCTGGAAGACTCCACCAAGGAGTTGGTGCGGGCGATCCGTGGCGCGGGCGTCTACATTCCGGGATAAGCGATGTCCATGCAATGGCAAAGGCGGGTGTTGCAGCGTCTGAGCATCGCGCTCGTGACGGTGCTCGCCTTGCCGGCGGCCGTGTACGCGCAGATCCCGGGACTGCAGCCCACGCAGCGGCCGCTGAATTTGCCTTATCCGGTGCAGCTGCAACTGTCCAAGGACGGCCTGCATGACACCGCCAACTCCGGCATCAAGATGCTGCAGGAACCGCGGGAGGGGCTGGCGCACTTGCCGAAGGATTATCCCGGCAACGGCGTCAACTGGGTCAAGGCGCTGCGCGACGGGGTGATCCAGCCGCGCACCAACATCCTGCCCGAGACGAAGATCGAGGTGCTCGACCTCGACATCCTGCTCTCCAATACGGGCGAAATGCCGATGGTCTTGTTCCCGCATCGCCAGCACACCGAATGGCTCGACTGCAGCAACTGCCACGACAGGATTTTCGCCAAGAAGAAAGGCGGCACCAAGGGGCTGAACATGTTCGCCGTGCTGCAGGGCGAGTTCTGCGGCCAGTGTCACGGCGCGGTGGCCTTCCCGCTCACCGAGTGCAACCGCTGTCACAGCAAGCCGCGCAAATGAGGCCGCCCATGCCTGCCGTCCCATCCCCTCATTCCCACATGCTGCTGCGCATTTTCACGGCACTCGTCGCGGCATGGCTGGCGCTGGTGTCGATTCCGTCGCAGGCGGAATACGCCGACGTGGTGCTGAACCGGCGCGCGGAAAAGGAGGGCGTGCGGCCGGTGATCTTCCCGCACTGGTTCCATCGCATGCGGTTCCGCTGCAAGGTGTGTCACTCCGAGCTGGGCTTCAAGATGCGGGCCGGGGCCAACGACGTGACCATGGCCGACATCATCGACGGCAAGTTCTGCGGCATGTGCCACAACGACCAGATCGCCTGGGGCGCGGCCAACTGCGACTTGTGCCACTCGGGCAAAAAAGGCCTTCCGCCCGGCATCTACGGCGGGGCATCGACGACCGGACCGGGCAAGTGGTAGGGCATGGGTGCGCATCTAACCATCACTGAAGGAATGCGGCTCTCCCGCACGGGGCGGGTGTGGTCTTGCATCCTGACGCTGTTGTCGATGCTGGCTGCCGGCATCGGCATGTGTGCCGATGCGGATGCAAAGAGGCCCTTGTTTTCGCGTCCGCAGGTATTGACGGGTGCGCCGCTGGTCGTCGATCCGGCAGGCGTGTTCCGGTCCTTGCCTCTGCCGGTGGCGCCGGGCTATCTGACCTTTATTTCGCCGGTCGCCGTGGTGGCTCGCAACAACATTGTCTATATCGTCGATGCGGGTCATCGCCAGGTCCTGCGTTACGACCCGGCGCGCCTGTCGATATCGCGCTTCGTCGGCACGATAGGAGGAACAGCTTCCGCGATCGCTGTCGGCCCGGACCTGTCGCTCTACATCGCCGAGGCCGGCACCGGGCAGGTGCTGCATTACGCCTGGGACGGCCGGCCGCTGCCGGCGTTCCGGAGCGAGACCGTGATGCGGCAGCCGGTCGGCGTGGTAGCGGACGATGCGACGAGCCACGTTTTCATTGCCGACAGTCTGTACAATCATGTCGTGGTCTTCAGCGGCCTCGGCCGTGCGATAACCGTGTTTCGTCCGGATGAAGCACAGAGCGTCGAGGCGATGGCGCGCGGCCCGGACGGCTTGTATCTTGTCGACTCGCTCGGACAGCAAGTGGTGGTGATGGCTTATGACGGCAGGGACCTGTACGCGTTCGGGAACGGCGCATTGAAGATGCCGCATGCGATCGCGGTCGACCGCTTCAACCGCGTGTACGTCAGTGATGATTTCGATAACACCATCAAGGTATTCGAGGGCCGCGAGCTGGTCGCAACCCTCGGGAGAAACAGTGGCGGAGCTGCGACTGCAAGCTTCAACCGCATTACTTTCCTGTCGATCGACCAGAACACACTTTATGTTGCAGACAGTTTGAATGGCCGCATCCAATCCTTCCAGATTGCCCCTGTTCCCGGACGCCGTCCGCCGGCACGCTAGCATCATGCGAACAGTCCTGCTGGCGGCATTCGCATCGCTCCTGCTGGCCGGGTGCGCGGAGACCAAATACCGCATGCACCTCGAGCCCGAGACGGTGGCAAAGGCGAGTGCGCTCGTCTGGCCGGCGCCCCCGGAGACGCCGCGCTTCCGCTTTGCCGGCCAGTTGCTGGGCGAAGACAACTTTGCCCCGGAAAGCGGCACCAGTTCCGGCACCGGCATGAACGTGCTCAAGTGGCTGGTCGGCATGTTCGACGACGCCGAGGACAAGATCGTGCTCAAGCGTCCGCAGACCGGCATGGTCGATGTGCAGGGAAGAGTACTGGTGACGGACATCGGCAACCAGGCGGTGTTCGTATTCGATCATCTCGCGGCACGCCTGCACGTGTTTATCCGCGCCGACGAGAGGCGCAATTTCATCACGCCGGTTGGCATTGCGCAGGGACCGGACGGACAGATCCTGGTGGCGGACGCGGAACTCGGAGAGGTGTTCCGGCTTGCCCCGGACGGCAAGCCGCTGGGCAGTTTCGGCAGGAATGTGCTGACCCGGCCGACTGGACTGGCACGCGATCCCGAACGGCGGCGCATCTATGTGTCGGATACGCACGCGCATGACGTCAAGGTATTCGACGACGAAGGACGCCTGATCGATTCGATCGGCAACCGCGGGGACGACGAGGGTACGCTCAATTACCCGACGCATCTCGCGTATGCGGGCGACAAGTTGTACGTCACCGACGGCATGAATGCGCGCGTGCAGATTTTCGACATGCAGGGAAGGGCGATGGCGAGCGTCGGACGGCGCGGCCTGTACATCGGCGAGATGACACGGCCGAAAGGCGTCACTGTCGATACCGCGGGGAACATTTACGTTGTGGAATCTTTCTACGATAATCTTCTTGTATTCAACAGTCAGGGACAGTTTTTGATGCCCATCGGCGGAACCGGCAAGGAAATCGGCCAGTTCTATCTTCCCGCAGGCGTCTGGAGCGACCGGCAGAACAGGATCTACGTGGCCGACATGTTCAACGGACGCATCGTGATCTTCCAGCTGATCGGAGGGACATGATGTCGTGGCCGAAGCGTACCGCTGCAGGACTGCTGGTCCTGCTCCTGTTGCTGCTGACCGTCCTTGCGCAGGCCGCCATCACGGCAACGAACAAGGTGTCCGATGTGCGGGGCACCAAGCATAATTTTTCGGCAACACCGGACGGCACTACGACACCGTCGGGCGGCAAGGTGCCGGCGCGCACGATCAAGGCGTCCACAGAGACGCAGGTCTGCGTGTTCTGTCACACGCCGCACAATGCGGAGTCGGGCGCCCTCGGCACGGCGCCCAACACCTACAGCGCGCCGCTATGGAACCGCAAGCTCTCCCAGGAAACCTACCAGACCTACGATTCGAGCTCGATGAACGCCGCCTCGGCCGAACTGAGCGCGGGCCCCGGCGGCGGATCCAAGCTCTGCCTGTCCTGCCATGACGGCACCATGGGTGTCGACAAGGTCGGCGTGCTTAACGGCGTAAAGAACGCGACGATCTCGATGGCCAGCGGCACGTCGCCAGTGAAGATGCCGGGCGACTCGAGCACCGGCTTTACCCGCAACATCGGCGTCGAGCTGAAAGCGGACCATCCGATTTCCTTCACCTACGACAGTGCGCTCGCAACTGCTGACGGTGAATTGCGCGCGCCGGACGGCGTGGCCGTCGGCAACCGCGTCGCCGGTACGACGCCGCCTAAGCTCCCGCTGGACAAGAGCCAGATGCAGTGCACGACTTGCCACGACCCTCACCTGCGCGACAACGCCACGGGCAACGGCAACGCCAAGTTCCTGCGCGCGAACCGCTTCCAGGTGAGCCAGCCGACGGGCGGCGGCTTCAACGCGACCAATGACATCATCTGCCTGGCCTGCCACGACAAGGGCGGCGTGTCCTGGGCCTACTCCGCACACGCCAACCGCAATGTCGCATCGCACACCTACAAGGCCACGGCGGCGCAGCAGCGCGAGTTTCCGTCCTCGCTCGACACACCGGCGAACACGAACCCGGAAGTGTGGCAGGTCTCCTGCCTGAATTGCCACGACACGCACACGGTGCAGGGCGCGCGCCGCCTGCTGCGCGAAGGCACCGACAGCACGTCCTCGCCCAAGGCCGGCGGCAATTCGGCGATCGAGGAAACCTGCTACATGTGCCACACCACCAGCGCCGCGTCGATCGTGAACTACACCGCGCTGACCAATACGGCAGTCCCGGACATCAAGTCCGACTTCGAGAACCTGGCGCGCAAGATGCCCATCAAGAGCACTGCGCAGCCGGCTGGAGTTGAAGTGCATGACATCGGCGGCATCTTCAATGACAGCGTGGAAGCCAACTGCAGCAAGGCCAACGGCCAGTGCGGCAAGGATTTCGTCGAATCGCGCGCCAAACTTGGCTTGGGCAATGCAAACAACCGCCACGCGGAATGTACCGACTGCCACAACCCGCACCGCGTGATCAAGGCGCAGAACGGCCTGCCCGGGACGCTCTCGGCCAGCAATACGAACGAGAAGGCCGGCACCCATCGGCACGAGAACGCCACCGGCTACGTGCACAGCAACATCATCTCCGGCGTGCTGCGCGGATCGTTTGGCGTGGAACCGATTTATCCGGACAGCTCCTTCCATTCGATGCCGTCGGATTTCACCGTCAAGCGCGGCGACCCGGGCTCGAGTACCGGCACGCTGGTATCCGCCACCTACGTCACCCGCGAGTACCAGATCTGCCTCAAGTGCCATTCCAACTATGGCTACACGGACGACAATGTTTACCCGAACGGATTGACGCGCCCCTCGCTCGGCGGAACCGGCCTGACACCTCAGAATTCCAACGGGCACAGCAGTTTCACGCGCTATACCAACCAGGCCAAGGAGTTCCAGGCGCCTGCTGCGCATGCGGTGCAGGTCGGTTCTGTCAGCCGCGGTTATGAAGGCGGGGCAGGCACGTCGGCGTCGGTGACGGCGACCAACAGCAATAATCACCGTTCGTGGCATCCGGTCATGCGTCCGACTGGTCGCACTTCGCGAGCGTCAAGCGGATTCCTGTCCCCCTGGAACAATACCGGCGCGCTAGGCAATCAGACGATGTACTGCTCGGATTGCCACGGGTCGGCAACGAGTGCTGCAACCGCCATGCCCGACAACAATACCGCGACGATGGAGGGAGGCAGCGCCTGGGGGCCGCATGGCTCCAACAACAATTTCCTGCTCAAGGGCGATTACAGCACCACGACCGGCGAAGGCCAGGAATCGACCGGCCTGTGCTTCAAGTGCCACAGTTACAACCGCTATGCAACGGGAGGCGGCGGCACTGGTTTCCAGACTGACCGCGGCGACGGCCATGTGATTCACACCGACAGGATCGACAACGCGATGAAGTGCAACTTCTGCCATATCGCCGTGCCGCACGGCTGGAAGAATCGCGGCCTGCTGGTCAATCTCAGCGATGTCGGGCCTGAGGCAGGACTACCAGCCGGAACCAACGTGTGGACCTCATCGCTGAACAACGTCGGCTACACCAACGGCCCGTATTACCGGAAGGCGTTCCTGCGCATTGTGTCCTTCCCGAGCGGGCAGTGGACCGAGGCGAATTGCAACGGCGGAAGCAAGTCGACGATGAAGACGAATTGCGAAGTGCCGAATTGATGCGTCTGGTGCTCGCGCTTGCTTCGCTCAAATTCACGCCTGTTGGCCTGGTCCTGCTGGGGATCGCCTCCATCGCGGTCTACAAGTTCGACCACGGCGCAACGGCCTGGCTGGCCGCGCCGCTGCTTCTCCTTGCCATCAACCTCATCGCATCGGTCGCGACTAACGGCGTTTTCCGCAAGCAGATGCCGCTGCTGGTGTTCCACCTCGCGCTGATCGTACTGGTCGTACTGGCAGCGGTTGGCCGCCTGACCTACCTGAAAGGCAACGCGGAAGTCACCGAAGGCACGGCCTTTTCCGGTCTTGCGGATATCGATGCCGGCCCCTTGCACGGCGGTCGCCTTGCGGACGTGCAGTTCGTCAATGAAGGCTTCAACATCGAATACATGACTGGGCCGGTCCTCGATCGCATCATCAACCGTGTGCGCTGGCGCGACAGCCACGGGGACGAGCGCGTTGCGGAAATCGGGCACAACATGCCGTTGACACTCTACGGCTACCGCATCTATCCGACGTCCAACAAGGGTTTTGCCCCAGTGTTCATCTGGAGGCCAACGGGCCGCGAAGCAGTCCTCGCGGCTGTGCACCTGCCGAGTTACCCCGCCAATGCGGCAGGGCAGGCGCTGGCTTGGCATCCGGCCGGTTCCAAGGAAGAACTGTGGGTGATGCTGGACATCGCGGAAACCTTGATCCCGGACGACAGGTCCTCGCATTTCCGTTTGCCTTCCAAGCAGGAAATCATCCTGCGTCGCGGCGACATCCGGACTGAATTGCAACCGGGAGAACGCATCGCCTTGCCGGACGGTCAGCTGGAGTACCAGGGACTGCGTACCTGGATGGGTTACCGCTTTTATTACGACTGGACCATTCCGTGGATGCTTGCCGCATGCGCGGTGGGCGTCGTCAGCCTGTCCTGGCACTTTTGGCGCAAGTTTGCCGCGACTCCATGGAACCGGGAGAATGACTGAATGGAAATCGAACTGAAATTGCTTTGGGCCGGCATCATCTGCTACGTCTTGGGCGGCGTCTTTGCCATCGGATCGGTGGTGATGACGAAGCGTCCGGAGCGGACAGTCCTCGCACTGATCGCCGTCGGCTGGCTGCTGCACACGGCATCGCTGCTGGTGCGGTGGGAGCGTCTTGGCCACGGCCCGTTCGTGACCATGTTTGAAATCCTTTCCAGCAATGTCTGGAGCCTGATGCTGGCCTTCATCATTGCCTTCTGGCGCATTCCGCAGATCAGGGCTTCGGCGGCGGTGGTCATGCCCCTCCTGTTCGTGATGATGGGTTGGCTGGTGCTTTCCAGCCCGGGCGAGGTGCATTTCCCGCGCTCGTTCCGCACACCATGGCTGTACATCCATGTGGGACTGGGCAAGGTGTTCCTCGGTGCGATGCTGGTGGCGGTCGGCCTTGCGGGGGTGATCCAGCTGCGACGCACGCAGCGCGGCATCGAATGGTTCCAGCGCCTACCCGACGACAAACGGCTGGACGACCTGGCCTACCGCTGCATGGCGCTGGCGCTGATCTTCAACGGCCTCATGCTGGTCGCCGGTGCGATTTGGGCGCAGGATGCCTGGGGCCGCTATTGGGCATGGGACCCGCTGGAAACCTGGGCATTCATCACCTGGCTGCTGCTGGCCGTCGCGCTGCACGTCCGGGTCACCTTCAAGCCGTCGCCGCGCGTGTCTTCCAGCATGGCCTTCGTGGTATTCGCGATTGCCTTCCTGACATTTTTCGGCGTACCGTTCATTACGGACCGGCCGCACCAGGGAACGTTCTGACCACCGGCCTTCGTTGAGGAGGCTGTTTCCCATGGCCTACTATTTGCAAGGCAGTCCCGGATATGGATTCCGACATTCTTGAAGAACAATCCGGCAACAGCCGTCTCGCTGGCGGATGGCTCCTGCTGGCGCTCAGCGCGCTCGCACTGTCGACGCTGTGCGCCGTGTTGCTGGTGGCTGCTCGCGCGCCCCTGCCTGGCGGGCTCGCATCCGGGGAACTGTTCCGCCGCGCGCTGGTGTTGCATGTCACGTTCGCCGTCGTCGTCTGGTTCCTCTCCTGTGCCTCCGCATTCTGGGCGATGGCGGCCGGCGGTCCGGCAGGTACCTTGCGCTGGAGCGCGCCGGCCTTGTCGGGCGCGGGCCTTGCCGCGATGGTATTGCCGCTGTTTTCGGCTGCGGCGCAACCCGTGCTGGCGAACTATGTGCCGGTGCTCGACCATCCGCTATACCTCGCCGGCCTTGTGCTGTTCATTGCAGGCGTTGCACTTGGTGCGCTCACGTCCATGCGCGGCGCGTTGCGACGCATGGGCGATGGCGGCATCTGGAGGCTGGGCGCCTTGCTGTCGATCGTTGCCGTCGTCATCGTGCTGGGCGCATTTGCGGTTTCGGCGTGGCAAGTCGGAGTTCCAGAAAACCAAGTGGCCTTCGAAGCGATCGCATGGGGGCCGGGGCATCTGCTGCAGTTCGTCCATGTGCTGCTGATGATGAGCGTGTGGAGCGTACTGGGCGAAGACGTGTTCGGCGCGCCGGTCCTGCCGCGCCGACGGCTGGCGGTCCTGCTGTGGGCCGCCGCGCTGCCGGTGCTTGCCGCGCCGGTCATCTACTTCGCATATCCGGTCGGCAGCCTCGAATTCCACCGCGCTTTCACGCTGCTGATGGCTTGGGGAAGCTGGCCCGCGGCCGCCATCCTTGGACTGTGCGTGTTGGTGAAGATGGGCCGGGCGGGGCGGCAGGCGATGCAGGCACCACATACGCCCGCCTTGCTGCTGTCGGTGCTGCTTTTCCTGCTCGGTTGCGTGCTTGGCGCACTGATCCGCGGCGAATCCACGATGGTGCCGGCGCATTACCACCGCACGGTCGGCTCGGTCACGCTGGCCTACATGGCTTTCGGCTATCGCCTGCTGCGCAAGTACAGCGGCGGCAATCCGTCCGCTGAGCGCCGGCAGACCGTGCTGTACGGGATGGGGCTGGCTATCCTGTCCATCGCGCTCGCCTGGTCGGGTTGGATCGGGGTTCCGCGCAAGACGCTGCATGCCGACGTGATGATCGAGTATCCGGCGTACTTTGTTGCAATGGGGCTGGCGGGATTGGGCGGCCTGCTTGCCGTCGCGGGCGCCATCCTGTTCCTTTTGAACGTGGCGCGCCGCCTGCGCGGGACTGCGCAGGCGCGTCCTGCGCGCCGCGATGTGCGGACGAGGGCACTTGCCTTGACGGTCCTCCTGACGGTGGCCATCGGCGTGCTGATCGCATGGTGGCCGAGCGAGCAGGGAACCGTGACCGCGAAGGGCACGCTGAAAAACCCAGCGGGGCATGCGGAACAGAAGCGCAAGGAAGAAATTGCCCGCGAGTTCAACCAAGGCGTCAGGCTGCTGGCCGCAAGGGAATACCAGGCCGCCGCCAGCGCCTTGCACCGCGTGCTGGAGCTGTCGCCGAAGATGCCGGAAGCGCATGTGAACATGGGTTTTGCGATGATCGGCATGCAAAAGTACGCGATTGCGCACGACTTCTTCGAAGCCGCCATCGCGCTGCGCACAACGCAAATGAATGCCTATTACGGCCTCGCCGTTGCCCTGGAAGGCATCGGCGACCTCGAGGGTGCGCTGGGCGCGATGCGCACCTATGTCCATCGCGGCAAACCGGACGACCCCTTCCTGCCCAAGGCCAATGCAGCTATCTGGGAATGGGAAGCGGAACTGGCCAACGCGCGCTCGGCTGCTCCGCCACCGACAGCTGCCATTCCCGAAAACGGGAATGGCGGAGTCCGCTATCCCATTCCCGAGAAAAAACTCAACTAGGTCTTGTCCAGGCTCAAGCATGCCCGTAGCAGGGCATTCGAGGTCTTCCACTCCATTGATTTCTGCATGGAACCAAAATTGCTTGCATGCTGGATTGCAGCAATTTCAATATCGCCAAGGAGGAGCGCTGAAACGCTCGATTGGGAAGGCGAAGAGTATTCGGCGAGGGTGTCCCGCGAGGAATCGGAGTGCGCGGAGTGCCTTATGCCATTGGGCGCGTGTTGGAGAGAACCTGGATCATGGATCGGCAGACCTACGGCCGTAGCGGGCAGTTTGCGGGCTTACCTTCCTGGCTGTATTGGCTTGGATTGGTGGTGGCCGCTGTCGCCTCCGTCGTACTGGTTGAGTATTTCGAAACGCCGATCCTGGTCCCCGAGGTGCCGTTCGAAGACCTGTTCGTCTTCAAGCTGATCGGCTACGGCAACCTGCTGCTGGTCGCGTCGACGGCGCTCTACGTCAGTCATCTGTGGTTCACTTCCGACGTGGTCGGACGCTGGGCATCCCGGCTGGCCGGCCTGGGCGCGCTAGCCTCGCTCCTGGCACTGGTTACGCGCTGGATCGAAGTCATCGTGCTGCAGCGGCCCGGGCATTTCGCGCTGAACAGCATGTACGAACTGGTTGCCTTGTTCAGCGCATTGACCGTCATGATTTACCTCGTGATGGAGCGCGTGTACCGGACCCGCTCGGCAGGCGCTTTCGTCATGCTGATCGTCCTCGGGGGAGTGCTGTTCCAGGTTTGGCTGGCGTCTCACGAATCGAGTATTCCCGGCAGCCATATCCGCTTTCTCCGCAGTTACTGGATGCATGCGCACGTGCTTGGATCTTTTGTCGGCTACGGCGCGTTCGCGGTTTCTGCCGCGATGGGTGTTGCCTATCTGGTCCGAACGTCGGCGCACGGCGCGGGCGCGCTGGCACGCGCAATCGGCATTCGATCGCTGCCGGCGCCGGAGCGCATCGAGCGCCTCATGCACCGCGCGGTCATGCTCGGGTTCCCCGTATTCGCACTGGCGACAATGCTCGGCGCGATCTGGGCTTACGAGGCATGGGGCCGGTACTGGGCCTGGGATCCGAAGGAAACCTGGGCGCTGGCCGTTTGCCTGATCTACGCCACCTATTTTTACTTCCATTACGTCAACGATTGGGCCGGGCGCCGCATGGCATGGTGGAGCATCGCCGGTTTCGCAATCACCGTGTTCTGCTTCATCGGCGTGAGGATTTTCTGGCCGGGCCCGCATTCGGCGGTACCGATGGCGGGGCAAGGCAAGGATCTTTCCGCCGCCCCGTTGATGACTATGATGGCCGGATTGGTACCGTAGCGGGCATTGCTACCGGATTGCAAGGACATGAGCTGGAATCGTTTTTTTTCAATGGCAACACATCGTGCAAGCCGCCTGGCGCTGGTGCTGGCCTGCGTCGCGCTGGCGGTTGCCTGCAGCAAGTCGCTCCCGGCCAAGCCGGAACTCGCGCTGGGCAAGCCGTTCCCGCCGCTGGCCTTGAATTCCTCGGCTAATGCGCTGGCCGATCCGTCCCTGCGCGGGAAGATGCTAGTGCTGAACGTCTGGGCGACCTGGTGCCCGCCGTGCCGCCGCGAAATGCCGAGTCTCGAGCGGCTGAGCAAGATGCTCGACCCGCAGCGCTTCGCGGTGCTCGGCCTGTCCACCGACCAGGACGAGCGGCTTGCCTCGGAATTCCTGACGCAGAACGGCATCACTTTTCTCAATTACTTCGACGAGAACGCCCGGTTTTCGCGGGAGTGGGAGTTGAAGGTGTACCCCGAAACCTTCCTGATTGCCCCCGACGGCACGCTGATGCGCCGCATCCCGGGCCTCAGGGAATGGGACAGCCCGGACATGGTGGCCGAGCTCGAATCCCTCTACCAGCAACATGCAGGTGCAAAGGCATATGTCAAATAACCAAGTGAACGGGCAGGGCCGGTGACTTCAATGTATAAGTTCTTGAACGCGCTCCGGGGCTACCTACTCAAACAGGAGTCAGTGGCGGCGGTGCCGCAACACAAAACTTCCGGTACCACGGTGTTTTCCGTCCGGACAAAGGGCCTGATCGTATTCGGCGCGCTGATTACCTATGCGGTGATCATCGCGCTGTTTGTCTTCCATCAGAAAAACCTGCTGCTGCGCGACTTCGAGGAAATCCAGAGATCGCTGGAGGTCGACAGCATGCTGAAGCAGGCCGATACCGCTGCTTTCCACGCTGTCATGGGCGTGTTCGCGAATGTCGACTCGAGCGACCGCGAAGCCGGCATGCAGCGGATCCTGATGCACTACCAGATCCTGCGCACCAAGCATGCCGAGCTGCAGCAGGCGGTGCCGAAGTTCGATGTCCGTCTCGAGGCCGCTGACAACGCGCTGGAAGAAGCCCTGCGCGACGCGTCGCGCGAACGCATGAGCCAGCTGATTGTCGAGCTGATCAAGACCAAGAACGAATTCACCAACCTGGCCGAGCAATCGCAACAGGCGCGGCAGCGCATGTCGGAACGTTACCGGACCCAGACCAATTCGGTGACCATGACCACCATGTTCCTCGGCATGATGGGACTGGCCTTGCTCGGCACGATCATGGCCTTGTTCTTCAAGCAATTGACGGAAGACCTGCGCACGCTGCAGGAACGCGCGATCGCAATCGTCAAGGGCTACCGCGGTGCGCCGATTCCGATCCGCCGGCATGATGAGGTCGGCCAGCTGATGGCCGCCGTCAACAGCATGGCCACGACACTCGACAAGCGCGAGAAGGAACTCATCGTCGAGCGGCAGAAGTACTTCCACCAGGAGAAGATGGCGGCCATCGGCGCGCTGGCCGCCGGCGTTGCGCACGAGATCGGCAACCCGATCGCAGCCATCTCCGGCATCGCGCAGGACATGAAGGAGCGGCGCGACGCCGGCCTCGGCTTCTGCAAGGAAGACTATTGCAAGGAATGCCGGCCGGACCTGATCCAGGCACAGGCCGAGCGCCTGGCGGCGATCACCCGCGAGATCCAGGAATTCGCCTCGCCGCAGACTGCCGAGCCGCAGCTGCTCGACCTGAATTCACAGCTGCGCAGCACCGCCAGTCTGATCCGCTACGACAAGCGGCTGCGCGGCGTGGAGCTGCGCCTCGAGCTCGATCACAGCCTGCCCGCGATCCACGGTGTGGCCGACCAGCTTACGCAGGTGATCATGAACCTGCTGATCAACGCAATGGATGCGCTCGAACCGGTCAAGGACCGGCCGCCGACAGTTGTCGTTTCAACAAGCAAAGAAGGCGACCGGATCTGCATGGCCGTCGCCGACAACGGCATCGGGATGGAGAAGGAGGTCCTGGAGCGTGTCTTCGATGCCTTCTACACAACAAAGCCGGCTGGCAAGGGCACAGGCTTGGGCTTATCCTTGTGCTACTCCATCATGAAGAACCATGGCGGCAGTATCGAGATCGAATCCACCCCCGGCGCGGGCACCCACGTCAAAGTTTATTTCCCGATCAATGAAAACTAACGACACATCCATGAAATCACTCGAAGTCCTGGTCGTCGACGACGAGCCGGCAATCCGCCAGATCCTCGCCGCGCACCTGGGCAAGTCGGGCTGCAGCGTGTGCCAGGCCGCCAACGGCACGGAAGCGCTGGAACGCCTGGCAAAAGGGGACATCGACGTCGCCATCAGCGACATCAAGATGCCCGACTTCACCGGTATCGAACTCGTGCGGCGTGCGCGTGCCGCCGGCATCGAGACCAGCTTCATCATGATGACGGCATACGCGTCGGTCGATACCGCGATCGAGGCCATCAAGGCCGGCGCATCCGATTACATGATCAAGCCGGTCCGCAACGAGGAAGTGCTGCACCGCCTGATGAAGGTCCGCGACCTGCGCCGTCTCAGTTCCGAGAATCGGGTGCTGCGCAACCTGGTCATGGGCGCGCGCGAAGACCACTTCGTCTTCGAATCGGCGGCCATGAAGCAGCTCGAACGCCTGATCGCCAAGGTCGCGCCGACCGACAGCACGGTGCTCGTGACCGGCGAGAGCGGCACGGGTAAAGGCGTGATCGCGCGCCAGATCCACCAGCACAGCCAGCGCGCCGACGGGCCATTCATTCCGGTCAACTGCGGCGCCATTCCGGAGAACCTGATGGAGTCCGAGCTGTTCGGCCATATCAAGGGCTCCTTCACCGGCGCCGACAAGGCACGCAAGGGCCTGTTCCTCGAGGCGGACAAGGGCACCATCTTCCTCGACGAGATCGGCGAGCTGCCGCTGGCGCTGCAGGTCAAGCTGCTGCACGTGATCGAGGAAAAGACCGTGCGCCCGGTCGGCGGCGAGCAGGCCAAGCGCGCCGACGTGCGCATCGTCGCCGCCACCAACCGCGACCTGTCGCAGATGGTCGCCGATGGCAAGTTCCGCGAAGACCTGTATTTCCGCTTGTCGGTTTTCCATGTCCACGCGCCGCCGCTGCGTGAACGCCGCCAGGATATCCCGGGGCTGGTGCGATTCTTGCTGCAGAAAGGATCGAAGCGTCTGGGCAACGTGGGGCCGATCTCCATCGAACCGGACGTGGAAGAGATCCTTGGTGCTTATGAGTGGCCTGGAAACGTCCGGGAGATGGAAAACGTGGTAGATCGTGCATTGATTCTGGCCGACGAAGGCCGCATTAGCCGCGAGGACCTGCCGCCGCAGATCCTGCGTTCGGCGCCCAACGCCAATAACGGCGCGGCGCCGCCCGAGTCCGGCGACAGCCTGCGCGAGCAGGTACGCCGCTTCGAGGCGTCGGTGATCAACAAGGCCATCGGCGACGCCGGCGGCGACCGCCGTGCGGCCGCGCAGAAGCTGGGCATCGGCCTGTCGAGTCTGTATCGCAAGCTGGAAGAGTACGAGGCGCTCGGCCTGGTCCAGGAAATCGAAGCACGCAAGGGATAGCAAGAAACAATGCTTTGTCCGTGGGAGGCGGAAGGAAGAATGGCATCGGGAAAAGAACAGCTGATTCGTCATGCAAGACGTTCTGCTTCGCGGTTGGCCGGCGCGCTGGTGCTGGTTGCCACGATGACGCCTGCCTACGCGGACATTGCGGAAGACCATGTCAAGGCCATCAAGATGTGGGAGATCGGTAACGTCGTCGATGCGATGACGCAGCTGACCGCCACTGCAGAGAAGGGCTATGCGCCGTCGCAGGTCTGGCTTGCCACCATCATGGACCAGGCGCAGCAGGACGAAGACGCCGTCAAATGGTTCCGGAAAGCTGCCGACCAGGGTGAGGCCGCTGGCGAGTACGGCCTCGGCCTGATGTACGCCAAGGGCGAGGGCATCAAGCAGGACTACGCCAAGGCGCTCGAGTATGTGACGCGCGCCGCCGAGAAGGATTATTCCGACGCGGTATTCGCGCTTGCGGCCGTATATGCGCAGGGCGGCTACGGCATGCAGCCCAATGCCGAGAAGGCCGAGTTCTGGAACGCACGCGCAAAGGCGCTGGCGCCCAAGGAAGAGCCCAGGCAGGAATCCGGCAAGAAAAAGCGTCGCAAATAAGCGCCCGCATTCTCGGAGGAACACGACATGATCTCAAAAGTGGGAATTGACAGGGCCTTTTTTTCCCGATTTCTCGACTGGGCCAAGCTGTTGGCGACGCTGACGGTGGCAATCGTTGCCGCCGCATTCAGCACCGATCTCTACGCAGCCGACATGATGAAGGGCAGGAAGATCTACAGCATGCACTGCGCGCTCTGCCATGGCCCGGCCGGCCAGGCGACGATGCCCGGTGCGCCCAACTTCGCCCGCCAGGAAGGCATCCTCAAACCCGATTTCACACTGCTCGCCACGATCCGTGCCGGCAGGAACGGCATGCCCGCGTTCCAGGGCATGCTATCCGACCGCGACATCATGGACGTCATCGCTTTCATAAGGACCATGAATTGATGCATCTTTCCCGCTTGCTGCTACCCGCATTGCTCACTGCATTCGCCGGCGCATCCGTCGCGCAAACCAAGGCACCCAACCAGGCCACGCAGCCGAAAGTCATCGAGACCTTCGCGGTCGGCGACCATGTCTACGTGCGCGCGCTGGCGATGGAGCCGAAGACCAACACCATGTGGGTCGGCACCTCGACGGGCGTGCACGAGATCGACCTGGCCAGGAGCAAGCCGCGCAACACATTCACCCGCGACAGCGGGCTGGCCAATGAATACGTGTTCGCGGTCGGCATCGACAAGGACGGCTACAAGTGGTTCGGCACCAATGCCGGCGGCGTGTCGCGCTACAAGGACGGCAAGTGGAAGACATTTTTTCCGATGCATGGCCTGGCCGACTACTGGGTCTACTCCTTCGCCAGCCAGAAGAACGGCGACCTGTGGATCGGAACCTGGGCCGGCGTCAACGTGGTTGACCTGAAGACGCTGAAGATGCGCACCTACGTGAAGGAGCTCATCAACGAGTGGGTGTACGGCATCGACGTCGACAACCAGGACCGCGTCTGGTTCGGCACCGAGGGCGGCGTTTCCCTGTACGACGGCAAGACCTGGAAGTCCTGGACGCACAAGGATGGCATGGGCGCCAAGAATGACAAGAAGCTGCTGACCAGCCCCAACACGGGCCTCGGCACCCGTTCGCGCCACGACCTGGGCTTCCGCAGCGAAGACGGCGCGGCGACGTACAACCCCAACTATGTGTTCTCCATCAAGGTCGCACAGGACCAGCATGTCTGGGCCGGCACCTGGGGCGGCGGCGTGAGCCGATTCGACGGCAAGAAGTGGAACAACTACACCGT
>Ga0196972_1000118_pt1 | contig 65265 bp, 63 predicted proteins | sample S1v_2013CmetaG_FD_148618 | JGI IMG/M metagenome (GOLD analysis project Ga0196972, IMG submission 148618) | Soil microbial communities from Anza Borrego desert, Southern California, United States - S1+v_20-13C | ecosystem: Environmental > Terrestrial > Soil > Desert | place: USA: California...
AGCTTCCGCGCCGAACAATTACCTCGCCGGATCATCGTCGATAGACGCGCCTTCTCGGCATCATCCAGCTTGACCAAATACTGTTTCCCGGGCATCACTGATCCCTCCTCCTGAATCAGGAGTTAGATCGGCAATATCCCTGTAAATTCATCTGGATGATCTACTAGCTCGGACGGATAGCCGACAAGGTAAGCGCATACGCCGCGCATGTCTTCGGCAACCCATGCGCAGGACGGGGCAACCTCGAGGCGTGCGCGAATGGCCGCCTCGCTCTCGATCGCGTCGGTGACATAGCATTCGTCTTGAATGGCGACCACGGACGATACGTCATCCGCGATCATCTGGCGCAAGCTGATCATGATGCAAGTAGTCGAGGCTGTTGCCTCGTCGATGGTACGGTTGCCGGCAACCATACCACGCAATGCGCAGCGACGAACGTCCGGGCAACAGACGAATCTAAGCAATCACCCGCAACGAAGTACCGTTGAGGCCATCATGAAACCTTCAATCGCAGCGGTTGCCCTTGCCGCGGCACTATCCGGATGTGCCGTCGTTTCTCCTTACGAGCGGCCTTATGGCACCTATTCCCCGGGCATCGCTACCGATTACCCCGATACGGTTGCGCCCATGACTGCCGCTCCGGCACCGGCCTATCGTGCCCCGGTCTACGTCTGGCCGCCTGTGCGATTTTCCTTCAGCCTGCGATACTGGAAATGGCATGGAGGACACCATCACCACCATGGACATCGCCACGGCTTCAAGCACCGCGGGTTTGGCGGCGGCGGGCATGGGCGGTGGCGGCGCTGACACCGATACATCTGGACAGATACCGGCCGCATCATTCACCCGCACATCATGCGCGCATGCGTGGCTCCCCCAGGACGGCCGAAGAGCCCTTTGACGTTATCCGCCTTTATCGGCCATTCTGTATGCCGCTACCGCTGCCGTTGTCATCGCCAGGACTGAGCTGGCCACGAAGCTCGCCTGCAGGGAAGCGCGTCGTATGGACATTCACATAGGCGGTTCCGGAATCGATCGCCTGCACAAGCGCCCTGAAATCATTGGCCGGAACATTTTGGGTTTCCTGCGCCACGACCTGGCCGGAAGTAATCGTGCCGGTCACGGTGCCGCCCGATTCGGGACAGGCCGGCGTTCCTGCTGGGGGACTGCTCGCATTGGAGCAAAGGAATGCGACGATACCGCCAGCTGTATGTACCTTGCCGAAGTGGATATGAGCCTGCGTCACTGGGGAAGTCACGTCGGCATACGTCAGCGTATAGCTGATGGAGCCGCCGGCCCTGTCGATGTTCAGCTGAGCGTTGCCGTTACCCGGCGACAGGATGGTCAGCGGAACTTCATTGAACCCGGACAAGGTCGCCGACAACGTGTTTGCGCCCGATACGCCGGGTGTATCTGATGTTCCTGTGGCGCCTGTTCCGTTCGTGCCTGTCGCGTGAACAAAGTTTCCCGATACGCCGAGCAGAACGGCCATCGCTCCAAGGAGTCTTGCGGATCTCATCACACACCTCTTTCTTGCTCTTGCCAACTGAATGATGTCAGGACGACACCAGCCGCAGGCCGCGTGAATCGATGCGGCCGTCCCGCTATGGTGCGAGCCTGTATCGCTGCTGCCTTGAGCTAGCTTAAGGTGGCGGTTGTGACTTTGAAGTTCGGTCACATCTGCGTCATGGACAAGCCGGCGAACATCGAGAACGCAGGATACGCCTGAGCACAGAATGCCAAGCCTGTCGACTTTCATCGACCGGCAAACTTCCGGCATGCAAGCGTACCCTGCGCGTGCTGGATGTTAATGCTCTGTGTGCGTCGAGTCTTCGCCCTTCTTGGACCACGGCTTATCGTGTTTACCGTGATGCATCTTCTTCCACGGATCCTGATGGACGCCATCGGAAGGGCTTTGCTCTGTTCCGCCCGAAGGAGACTGGTTCGATGGGCTCGACATGTCCGGCGTCGCATTCTCAGGAATGCTCGGACCGGTCCCGCCCGATCCGGTTTCGTCGGGTGAGGATGTCGTTCCCTCGCTCGGCCGCGCGACCTTCAATTCGGTGACGATGGTCAGGGTCGCGCCCGGTGCAAGGGTGATATTGCGAGCCAGGAAGGGATTGAATCCCGTGAACGAGGCGGCTGGGAGAACAGTCACCGGCCCAAACGGTGGATCGGTGATCAAGGGACGGGGCGTGCCACCAGAGATATCGCCCTGGGTGAAAGCGATCGTGGTGCCGGTGACTGTCAGTCCCGTGAGGTCCGGGAGCTCCAGGTTGGCGTTATGCGGCGCCGAGCGGTCCGGCAGCCAGCCGAGGCCGGTCAATGAGCCGAGAGACACGGGTGTGCTGGATTTGTTGCGGATGTCGACCTTCTCCGAGATGCGGGATTCACCGCTGCCCGATGCACCACCGGTCACGGTGTAGACGATGCCGACCGTTACGTCTTCCCTAGCATATCCGAATAACGGCCCCTGCACATGGATCTGGTTGCCGGCGACATGCGAACCGGGGTGGATATGCTCGATGTCCATGGAATTGCCCGGGATCGACGGATACACCAGGATGCGGCGTCCATCCACCGTCCACTCTATCGTGTCGGGAAACTGGATCGGAGACGTGGGCACGGTCTCGAGCGTAAAAGGTTCTCGGCGGTTGTACCTGAGGGACGAGTTGCCGTCACTGATATCCACAGCTTGCGCTTGTGCGATGCACGGCCCCAGCATCAATATCGCTGCAAGGCATAAACCCCATTTCGTGGACTGGCGGATGCGAGCTTGTTCTTGAGTCTTCATCGTAAAGATTCCTTTCTTGGTTAATCTCTTCGCCAACATAAAAACCGGAACTATCGGCAGTCGATTCTTTTTCCTTCGATCGATTCCCATCGATCGGAACACACTCCTTTCATCGAAAAACTATTTGTAAACGGTGACTTGCAGAGGAAACCTGCAGCTGTTTCGAACAGCCTTCCTACGAGGGGCGAGGTGGCGGGATGGTTCTGCGGGATACGGGGAACTTTGATCAAGACCAACGCGTTTTATTGGTCGCAATGTTGGGACGCTGCATTCGCTCCGGGTTCTTGCAATGAATATTTTTCGCCGACACTACCGACCAAAAGTTCATCACTACCGACCGGACGCACTCTTTGTCGCATGACCTAACGGATGTGCGTGTTCCCGGGATTAGCGCGCTTATAGAGACGCATCAAGCCGCACCCTGTTGATGGGTCAATTTTTCCACGCTTGTATTGCTGTTCTCGCTGCGCCCATCAAACTATTCGATCCGTATTCACTAACCGGAGTCAGTTATGAGGTCTTTACCGATATTGGCTGCAACGTTAGCCATTCCCGCAGTCATTGCATCTGCCCAAACCCCGACCCCGCCAACCGGCCAGGGCGCATTCATTCCCCTGTTCGGCAGCATCGCCGGAGGTGCCGGTGGATCAGGCGGCGGAGCCAGCTCGACGTGGTATATCGATACAGCCAGGAACCTGGTCGTGCTGTGCGCCCAGAGTGCTCCTGCCGATGGAGGTAGTGCGCAAGCCGCCTTTACCTGCACGGCACAGGCAGTCCCGACGGCCGCAACAACGCCGCCAGGCGGAACACCACCGGCTGGAGGTGGGACGCCACCCGCTGGAGGCGCAACGCCTCCTTCCGGTACGACGCCTGCCACGCCCGCAACGCCTGCTACACCACCGGCCGGTGGCGCACCAAGCGGTGGAGCGCCGGTTGGCGGCGCGGGCTCGAATCCGCTCGGTGGATAGACACCAAAACTGAGGAGGTGCCTGGCGCGCGTCGCGCACACGTATTCCGTGTACCGGCGCGCGCCTTTCCTCGGGCTGCGATCAGCCCTCTCCAACTCGCCTTCACCGCCGCAGCAGCCGGCAATGTCATCGGCGGTGCACCATGCGCAGGCTTCATCGCCGTGCAGGGTAACGACTCCATCGTCCCTGCCGTACGAACCATCCACGGCACGATCAATTCCGTTCCCAGCGAATTCCGGCATGTCGGCTGGCTGGTGAATGCAACCCTGCAGTCCTTCCTTTAAACATTTGCCGCAAGCTTCTTTCTGAACTACGCTTGCTGCTTTGCCACGAAATAAAGGGAGGAAGATATGGCACCTGTGCCGCGGGTGAAGCGACGCCGTCTTCTGCAAGCCGCCCTCTCGTGTCTCGCTGCGTCGCCGTGGCAGGCACGCGCGCAACAGGTCATTCCCCTGGCCGACATGCACTCGCACTACGGCATGATCACCCGCCGCATGGCTGACTCCGGCTTTGCCGAAGAACTGCGTTCGCAGTCCGTGTCCCTGGCAGCCTGGAAGATCATTGCCGACAGCCGCTGGATCCGCCCCACGCAGACCGGCATCGAGCAGGTCAGCGAACCGAAGCCGGGCGAACTGTCCGCCCACTTCCACCATCATCTCGATCGCATGCGCGCTTACCTCGGCGCGCACAGGCTGAACGTGGTGCTGACACCAGCCGACGTCGACCGCGCCCATCCAGGCGAACCGGCCGTCGTGATCGCCTCCGAAGGCGCCGACTTTCTCGAAGGCCGGGTGGAAGCACTCGATACGGCCTATGCCAAGGGCCTGCGGCACCTGCAACTGGTGCATTACATCCGCACCCCGGTCGGCGATTTCCAGACCAAGGCGCCGGTACACAACGGATTAAGCCGTATGGGACAGGAACTGGTCCGCGCCTGCAATGACATGGGCATCCTGGTGGACCTGGCGCACTGCACGGCGCCCGCCGTCGAGCAGGCGCTGGAGCTTTCGCGCAAGCCTGTCGTCTGGTCGCACGGATGGGTCGACGGCGACGGCGGCAGCTGGCAGGACCCGTACGGCTATCTTCGGCGCAGGTTGTCACTGCGACTGGCCAGGCGTATCGCTGCCGAAGGCGGCGTGGTCGGATTGTGGGGACTTGCCTTATCGCGTCCGGGGCTGTGGCCGGTAGCTGCGGGCGACACGCTGGCTTACGCGCGCGAGATCGTGAAGCTCGTCGACGCGATCGGCGCGGACCATGTGGCCTTCGGCTCGGATATCGAAGGCGTGGGATCGAACTGGGTATTGAACGATTACGGACATTTGCGCAAGGTGGTGGCGCATTTGCAAGACCTCAAGCTGCCGGCATCGGTGATCGAGAAGGTGGCATATGCCAATTACGCGCGGGTGTTGAGGACGGCATTGGATGTTTCAGGAAAATAAAAGGCGTGCAGAACGTGCGATCAATTTGCTTTAGAGCGGTTTTCCCCCGAATGTATGGGGCGTGTTCTTGCCAGACGGGATGCATCCGTGGCGCCGCAGTACGAGTCCCCTCGGCGGGCCCCTGCAAGCAGCTTGCGGTGCCGCGGGGCGCCCGTCTGGCAAGAACCCTCCGGGCAGCCCCCGAATTTGCCAAATGCGCCGGCCGCCTGCGGTGTAAGGGGGGACGCCGAGTCCTCCTTGCCGTGGAACCACCACGACGCGTCGCCGCGCCTAGCATTCGGCCGGTTCTCGGGGCTGCGCTCCCCATACATTCGGGGGAAAACCGCCCTAAGGGTGTCGAATGCTGCTGACCTTCAGCCTCCTTGGCCTGTCCATTTGCGCCGCATTCGTCGGGCCCGTCCGGCTGGGGAAGCGGCTGAAGGCGCCGCTGTGGCCATTCGCCTTCATCGGCGCCCTCATCGCAGGACTTGTGAGCGGTCATCTCGCGTGGCCCGCACTGGTCTGGCTCGGTGCCCTGGCCATCACCGCATACATCGCCGGCCGCGCGGATGCAAACCGGCCGTTGCAGATCATCTTCATGTCGTTGACCGTGTTGCTTGCGCTTGCGCTCGCTTTGCACCTGCTCCCCGGCTTCCGCAATCCTGTGCTCGTTGCGAACATCAAGTTCTCGCCGGATGCCGCGCCATTTACGCAGTACGCCAACTTCGACAAGGCGGCCGTGGGTCTGATCCTGCTGGCATTTCTGGCGAACCGCTCGCGGTCCGCGCAAGAGCGGCGCAGCGTGCTGTTGCGCGCGCTGCCTATTGCTGCGATCACGGCTGCCACCGTGATCGCAGCAGGCATCGTTGCCGGATATGTGAGGCCGGACCTCAAGCTTTCCTGGTACACGCCGGTCTTCCTCGCAACGAACCTGCTCTTTGTATGCGTGGCCGAGGAAGCGTTCTTCCGGGGATTGATACAGGAGCAGCTCGGCAGGTTGCTTTCCGGGACGCCTTTCGGTGCAGCCGCCGCTGTTGTGATTTCCGCCCTGCTGTTCGGCGTCGCCCATCTCGCCGGCGGTATTCCCTATGCAGGTATCGCGACGCTGGCGGGACTGGGCTACGCCTTTTCCTACGCCGTGACGAAACGGATCGAAGCGCCGATCCTCGTGCACTTCGGCGTGAACGCGGTGCATTTCATCGGGTTCACCTACCCGCGCATCCAGTAATGCGATGCGGCCGAAGCAGCGCTTACGCTTCGGCCGCATTTTTACTCACATACTCACATCGACCCGTCCCTGCTGTCCGCAAGCACGCGAAACACCTCCCACCTCGGCGTGCCGGAGACGATATACGGCTCGAGATCCTTGCTCCACTTCTTGTGTGCTTCGATGGTGGCAAGCTTGTCCCATGAGGCACTCAGCTCGGCGAGATCTTTCAGCACCACTTCCGACTGCACCGTCGACTCGTGCGCGCCGACGGAGCCCGTGACCAGACGCACGTCCGTCCAGCCGATCGTGCTGCCGATTTCCTTCTGCCAGGTGATCATGGAATCGATCACCTTCTGCTTGTGCCCAAAGCGGGCGTCGATGCTCCAGCGTGCGACGATCATGGCTGTTCTCCCGATCCGATTGACGAGTCCCGCCAGCGAATCATGTCAGGACTTGCGGATGCCGATGGTGACGAGGTACTCGCGCGGCATTGCCACACCCAGGTCCGTCCTGAATTGTTCGTGGTAGGCGATGAAATCGCGCTTCAGGTCTTCTCGCGCTTGTGGGTCGAGGCTCGCTGCGAGTGCCCGCGTGGGGCCGTATCCGGCGACGAACAATTCCCATGCCGCTTCACCGCTCGGCACGCGCATTACCGTCGTCCCGGTCTCGAAGCGCAGGTCGAAGCTCGCGCCGAGGAGTTGCTGCACGCGCTCGCGGCTTCCCCATTCGAAAGGCGATGGCGGCGCGGGCGATGCGGGCGCAGCCATGTAGGGCTTCATCACCTTGAACAAGCCCGCGATGGTGCCGTCCGCTGGCCAGGTGGTCAGTCCAATGCGGCCGCCAGGCTTGCAGATGCGTGAGAGCTCCACGGCGGCGGCCTCAGGCTTGCTGACGAACATGACACCGAATGTCGAGATCACGGCATCGAAGTTCTTGTTTTCGAAGGGCAGCGATTCAGCATCGCCGACCTGGAAGTCGATCTTCAACTGCTCTGCCGCGGCACGCGCTTTTGCGGCTTCGATCAAGTCGGCGCCAAGGTCGACACCGATGACTTGCGCGCCCCTGGCTGCAAGCCTCCGGGCAGTCCAGCCGGTCCCGGTGGCGACGTCCAGGATGCGCTCGCTAGGTTGCGGGTCTAGGCGGATCACGCAATGCTCGATCGCATCGAAAATGGTCTGGCTGATCTTGTCATAGTGCATACCGCCGCTGTTCCACACGGCTGCCGGCTTGAGGTTGTGTTGCTGAATAGTCTGTTCGCTCATATCGCATCCTCCAGGAAAAAGGAGCCGGCACCGATAACAGGCACACGTTTGCTGCATTGGCCGCCACGCTCCTTCGCTATCAACATAGACAGGCAGGTTGCGCGAAGCTTGAGGCTCGACAGACAATCGCAACGCAGACGCGATCGGTACGTCACATGTAAACAAAAGGGGACGCATTTCTGCATCCCCTTGCAAGAAGGAACCGCCCTTTGAAAAAATCAAGAAGGCATATACGATTTCTTTCGCTCGATCGATAGCCCCGCATTCAATGCAGAAAGATCGGGCAGCCGCAGCGGCCTGCTGACCACGCAGGCCACCACTCTCGCCGCACCTACTTCCATTCCCAGAATTTCCCCGTTGTATTGCCGTTCTCGTCGACCTCAAATTCGAACATGGTCGCGAACTTGTTGAGCCCGGACAGGCGCTGGGCGGTGGTCTGGAAGAAAATCGAGCCGCGCCAGCTTGCGGCGAGCCCCTTTCCTTTCGGGGTACCGACGCCAGATCCGGTCCATATTGCAGTGTCGCCGTCTTGCGTCATGACGATGCCTTGCCCGGTGCCGTTAAAGACGCCGGTCGGCATCAAGGTGGAAATGTATGTCCCGACTTGCGTGGTCTGCACGCCGACAAGATTGCCGGCGCTCTGGAACGATACTTCGGTTTGCGGAGACTGCCCGTTGAATGGCAGCACACGTACTGAGGTGATTTTGCCTTGGTCTTCACCGATCATTTCGCCCAACATGATGGACCTCCTTCGATTTTGGTCCGGTCGCGCTCTAAAGAGTGGCCGGATGAGGAAGTCTCGGCATTTTTATTCGGACTTGCCAGTGCCGCACTATGAGCGATTGCGGTCCATCAAAGCGTGCATATCGAAGGGGCGAGACGAATCATCGATCCGCAGGAATGACCTCACCGCGCCAGCGCCCGCTGTCCCGGCTGGCCAGGACAATGCACTCCCCCGCGCCCACAGCAGCTGCGACGAGGTTCCCCTCGGCATCCCACACCGCACTGCGCCCCGCCGATTCCCAACCGCCTGTCGGCCCGCCATGGTTCACCATGACGACCGGCATGCCATGCTCGCGGGCATACTGCTTCAGCAGGCCGGCATCGGCCTCATACCCCTTGGGTGAAATGAGCACGCTTGCGGCGTATATCGAGGCACCGGACGCCGCCGCTGCTCGCGCATGGCTGGCATGCGATATGTCTGCGCAAACAGCAAGGGCGAGCTTTTCTTCTGCAATCTCGAGCAGGCTGCCGCCACTTCCCGGACTGAACACCTCATTCTCGCCGGAATGCAGGTGTTGCTTGCAATAGATATCGAGCCGCCCGTCGGGGAGGAAGGAGAGCGCCGCGATATGCAGGACGCCGTGCTCTCCGGCGAGCGGCGCACCGGCGACGATGGTAATGCCGAGTTCGCGTGCCTGCGTGCGTAATGGTTCCAGCCGGGGATCGTCGCATGTCACCGCGTTCTCACGCGCGATGGCAAGCTCATATCCGGTCAGCGACAACTCTGGAAAGAGCGCGAAGCGCGCACCATGCGTGGCCGCCTGCTTGACGAGTTCGACATGCCGCTTCACGTTTTGGGGAATATCGCCCTTCGCGGATTTCGACTGAATGGCGGCATACAGGAGTCCTTGATGCATGGGCAACCTTGAAAGGAACGAATTAAAGAAACGAATTGGCGGGGACAGCAAGCGGAAAGCTACCGGACGTATCGGAGCACGATACCCCGGACTTCAGTGTGGAGCGCAGGACCCACTCTCTCTAAACTCACTCCGGTACATTACCACGGAGGGGCCGCCATGCTGCACTGGATCATACTGATTTTCATCGCCTGCTTTATCCTCGAGCGCCTGCGTCCCGGCTGGGTGCTGCCCCATATACCGACCTGGCCCTTGCGCGTGCTGGCCATCAACGCCGTCCAACTCGCGGTGGTGCTGCTCGCCGGCGTGACATGGGAGCGCTGGCTGTCGAGCTATTCCATCTTCTATCTTTCGCGTCATCTTCACGACTGGGCCGGCGGATTGGTTGCGTATTTCATCGCCACCTTCGTGTTCTACTGGTGGCACCGGGTACGGCACACGAGCGATTTCCTGTGGACGCATTTCCACCAGATCCACCACAGTCCGCAACGGCTGGAGGTCATCACCTCGTTCTACAAACATCCCGTGGAAATGGTCGTGAACTCGATCATCGGCAGCCTGCTGGTATACACCCTGCTCGGCCTGTCACCGGCAGCGGGTGCGATCTATACCTTCTGCACGGCGATCGGGGAATTTTTCTATCACACCAGCGTAAAGACGCCGCGCTGGGTCGGCTACGTGTTCCAACGCCCGGAGATGCACCGCATCCATCACCAGCACAACCGGCACCGCAATAACTTCGGCGACATCGTATGGTGGGACATGCTGTTTGGGACCTATGAAAATCCGCGCGACTTTACCGCGACCTGCGGGTTCAAGGCAGAGGATGAGGAGCGACTGGGTGAAATGCTGCGGTTTGTCGATGTACACAAGGCGACGCCCGCGGCGAGACATGCACAAGACTGCCGAAGCGACGGCGGGAGCGCCGGGACGCTTTCGCCCCGATGCTCCCGCCGCATGTGGTGAGTCTTATTCTTGCTGCTTCTTCTGTCCCGGCGCGCCGCTCTTGCCGTGCGCCCGTGTTCCGGTTCCCGCATTGTCTCGCGTATAACCCGACGCGCCCTGCGCCGGATCGGCCGCACTGCCCGAAGGGCCGGATGTACTGCTTCCGCTCGGACCGCTTGCGCTGGCGCTGCTGCCCGGGCCGGTGGCGCTAGTGGCGGTACCGCCGCTGCTGTCCTGCGTGCCTGCTGACGTACCGCCGCTGCCTGAGGTCGATGCGCCTACGCCGCTGCCGGCACTCGCGCTTCCGCCGCTACCTACGGTGCTGGAACTGCTGGCGCTGCTGCCTTTCCTGCCCGAGGTGCCGGACGTGCTGCCGCTCGTGCTGGTGGTAGTGCTGCTTTCGGCCTTGCGTACGCCGGTGCCGCCATCGGCATGTCGGCCGGCGGCAAAGCCGCTGCTGTCGGTAGTGCTGGTGCCGCTCGTACCGGTTTCACCATGGGTGGCGAAAGGAAATGCTGCGATCAGCGCAGCGACGAGATAGGAAAGTCCGGTCGGTTTATTTCGCATTCAGTTTCTCCTGTCTTGTTGAACAAGCTTCCTGCGCGATTGTTCTTTCCTTGTAGAGAGAACGTGCGCGCAGGATGTGCTCAATGGAGTCGCCGAATGGGAATGCGGTTCTATCCATGTCGTAACAAATTGTCAGCGCGAATGGAGGTCGACGGAGGTCAAATTGGTATCGGGAACTACCGTCTTCAACTCATCATGTGGAATTGCAATGGAGAAACCGCACATAGCGACACGGCGAACAGGCGGATTTCTCTAGGCCCTCGCCGGGGAGGGTGTGCCATATGTATGGGATAGGTGGGAAGTCGAACGAATTGAATCGCGGAGCAAAACAAAACGGCCTGCATTGCTGCAGGCCGCTCGGATGCTGGTGCTGATGAGAGGAGTCGAACCTCCGACCTACTGATTACGAATCAGTTGCTCTACCAACTGAGCTACATCAGCGAAAACAGCGATTCTACCAAAAAAACTTACTGCTCCGCTAGCCCGCCCAGCCGGGCACTGTTTCCTGCAGATATCATTTCCTTAAAACGCGAGTAAAATTGTCAACAATTTCCGCGGATCGCAACTTCCAAATCGGCAAAATCCCAGGCGCCGGTCGTCGCCTCCTGCCACAGCTGCCTGACAGCCAGCGATGCAGTCCGCGCCGGGAGGAGGTCGCATGAATGCAAAGACACTCGCTGATCGCCCCGTGGACGCCAGCCCCGTCCTCCTGGCCTTCGTCGCCCTGACCATTGCCGCCATCATCGGCCAGACCTGGTGGGTCATCCTCCAGGACCGCGAGTTGACGCTGGCCTCCGAAAAGGCGAACGGCCTGGTCGCCGTACGCATCCTCGAAGAGCACGCAACCCAGACGCTGCAGGACGCAGAACGCAAGATCGATACGGTGATCGCCGCCATTCGTGCCGGTAGCGCAGGCGGATTCAACGAAACCGTCGCGATCCGCGAAGTCCAGTCGCTAGGCATGCAGGACTATCGCTACCTCAAATCGCTGCAGTACGTGAACCTGAACGGCCGCAGCTGGATCACCTCGCGCGACTATCCCTCGCACAACGCCGACGTCAGTGAGCGCGACTACATCCGCTTCCTCCTGTCCAATCCGAAACACGAACAATCCGTCATCGGCCGCCCCTTCCAGAGCCGCTACGACAGCCAACTGGTGGTGCCGGTCGGACGCAACCTGTACGACAACAAGGGCCGTCACGTCGGCCTGATCAGCATCGACATCCGCCTTTCCTACTTCGCCAGCGTGTATGCGCGCGTGGCGAAGGACAGCAATGCGACCGTGTCGCTGTTCGCCGACAGGGGATTCATCATCGTGCGTTCGCCCTTCGAGGCGCGCTATGCAGACCGCGATATCTCGATGTACCCGGTGCTGGCACAATTAGGTGCAGGCCCCGTGGAGGGCTCGTTCGAGGACGAATCGCTGCTGGATGACGAGCTGCCGCGCCTCTACACTTACCGCAAGATCAGCGGCTTTCCCGTCACCACCGCGTATGGCCGCGACTTCGACAGCATCCTCGCAGACTGGCGCAGCCGCACACACAACCGCATCCTGTTTTCAGGGGCGATGATCGCCTTCATCGGCATCCTGACCTGGTACCTGGTCCTGCACATGCGCAAGCTGCGCCAGAAGGACGAATCCCTGCGCATCAGCGAGCACAAGTTCGTCACTGTGTTCCAGCGTTCGCCTGTGCCGCTGGTGCTGGTGCGGCTGACGACGGACCAGTTCGTCGAGGTCAACGACTACTGGATCGAGCAGTTCGGATTCCGGCGCGAAGAAGTCATCGGACGCACTGCTGTCGAACTCGGCGTGTGGGCGGATCCGTCGGAGCGCCCGCCCTTCGTCGAGGAGTTGCTGCGGGAACGCCAGGTCGATCGCGTCGAACTGCGATTCCGGCACAAGGACGGCAGGATCCTCCTCTGCCTTGTATCGGGCCGCTTGTTCGAAACTTCGGGCGACAAGATGTTCATCTTCTCGTTACTCGACATCACGCATCAACGCGAAATCGAGAATGAAATCCGCGAACTGAATGCAGAACTGGAAGAACGCGTCCGCTCACGCACACTGAAGCTGGAACAGGCGAATGCCGAACTCGCGGACGCGCTGGCTTCCCTGCGCAATATGCAGAACGAACTGATCCGCTCGGAGAAAATGGCTGCCCTGGGCTCACTCGTGGCGGGTGTCGCGCACGAGCTCAACACGCCGATCGGCAACAGCGTGACGGTAGCCAGCACGCTCATGGAACAGACCGAAGCCCTGCTGAACGACGAACGGGCAGGCACGCTGCGCCGGTCTATTTTCGACCGTTACCTGGAAACGGCGGCGGCCGGGACGGAGTTGCTGCTGCGCACGCTCAAGCGGGCGTCCGAGCTGGTAAGCAGCTTCAAGCAGGTTGCGGTCGACCAGTCGAGCGACCAGCGGCGGCAGTTCGACTTGCAGAATGTGTTGCAGGAAGTGGCTGTAACGCTGGCACCGACTTACAACAAGATGCGCTACAAGCTGGAAATGGATCTCGTACCCGGCATTTCGCTCGACAGTTATCCGGGGCCGCTTGGGCAAGTCATCACCAACTTCATCACAAACGCGCTCACGCATGGCTTCGAGGGACGGGACAACGGCACGATGCAACTGTCGGCCCGGCGCGTGGACGACGAATGTGTCGAGATCGTCTTCAGCGACGACGGCATCGGCATTCCGCCGGAACACCAGAAGCGTGTGTTCGATCCCTTCTTCACCACGAAGCTGGGCAAGGGCGGGTCGGGGCTGGGGATGAATATCGTCTACAACCTGGTGACGAGTGTGCTTGGGGGGAAGATCGAGTTGCAGAGCTCGTTGGGGGTGGGGACGACGCTGGTTGTGGTGCTGCCGCTAGTAGCGCCGTGCAATGCGACGAGCGATGCACTGGATGTAGCTTGAAGGCGGGTGGCTGCGGCTGAATTCCCGCCTCGTCTTCCCCGTCATTCCCGCGATGGCGGGAATGACGGGGTGAGTGGTTCCGCGCTTTCGACCGCAGACACCCGCAGGCAAATTGGAAGCTGCTTACTCGCTGTGATAGCTCGTCACCCGCTCCACTTCACTGCGCGAACCCAGGAACACTGCCACCCGCTCGTGCAGCTTCTGCGGCTGGACGTCAAGGATGCGCTGCTTGCCGTTGGTCGCCGCCCCACCCGCCTGCTCGACGATGAAAGCCATCGGGTTGGCTTCATACATCAGACGCAGCTTGCCCGGCTTGTCCGGCTCACGCGCATCGGCCGGGTACATGAAGATGCCGCCGCGGTTAAGGATGCGGTGCACGTCGGCGACCATGGAGGCGATCCAGCGCATATTGAAGTTCTTGGCGCGCGGGCCGGTTTCGCCGGCAAGCATTTCGTCGACGTAGCGCTTGACCGGCGGATACCAGTGGCGAGCGTTGGAGGCGTTGATCGCGAATTCCTTCGTCTCCGACGGGATCTTCATGCTGCGCTGGGTAAGCACCCAGGAACCCATCTCGCGATCCAGCGTAAAGCAGTTGACGCCGTTGCCGGTGGTGAGCACCAGCACCGTCTGCGGGCCGTACACGGCATAGCCGGCGGCGACCTGCTTCGCGCCGCACTGGAGGAAGTCCTTTTCCGTCGGGGTCGCCATGCCTTCGGGCGCCTTCAGCACCGAGAAGATGGTGCCGATGGACACGTTCACGTCGATGTTGCTGGAGCCATCGAGCGGATCGAACAGCAGCAGGTATTCGCCCATCGGATAGCGGTTCGGGATCGGGTGGATAGATTCCATTTCTTCCGATGCCATGGCTGCGAGGTGGCCGCCCCACTCGTTGGCTTCGAGCAGCATCTCGTTCGAAATCACGTCGAGCTTCTTCTGCACTTCGCCCTGCACGTTCTCGCTGCCGGCACTGCCCAGCACCTCACCCAGCGCCCCCTTGCTGACTGCGTGACTGATGGTCTTGCAAGCGCGCGCGACCACTTCGATCAACAGGCGCAACTCGGCGGGAATGTTGTTGTACAGGCGCTGCTCTTCCACAAGGTACTGCGTGAGGCTGACTCTCTTCATGTTTATTCCGGTAGTTGCGTGGTTTAGTTGGAAAGGGATTTGGTCACGACTTCAAGAACGTCCTTCGACAGGTCCTTGGTGCGGGCGACCTTCTTCAGGGCGGCATGCATCTTTTCCTGCAGCGCAGGTGCGTACTTGCGCCAGCGGTCGAGGCTGCGTGCGAGGCGTGCGGCAACCTGCGGGTTGATCGCGTTGAGCGCGATTACCTGCTCGGCCCAGAATTCATAGCCGCTACCGTCTACCGCATGGAACTGCGACGGGTTGCCGTTGCAGAAACTGAAGATCAGGCTGCGCGCGCGATTGGGGTTCTTGAGCGTGAATGCCGGATGCTTCATCAGCGCACGCACTGCCGCGATATCGGTGGTGCGAGACGTGGCCTGCAGCGAGAACCACTTGTCGATCACCAGCGCTTCCTGCTCGAATTCCTCGTAGAAGCTCTCCAGTGCCGCGTCGCGTCCCGGCGCGCTGCTGTTGGTCAGCGCGGTCAGGGCGGCAATGCGGTCCGTCATGTTGTTCGCGTTGTCGTACTGCGTCTGCGCGAGATGGTGCGCTTCCGCGTCGTCGTTCTCGACGATATAGGACAGCGCGAGGTTCTTCAACCCGCGCTTGCCCGCGGAGACCGCATCGGGGCTGTAGGTCCCGGGCGTGCGGCTGGCCTGGTAGGCGACCATCCAGTCGCCGCGCAGTGCGGATGCCAGCGAGCGGCGCAGGAAGCGGCGCACGGCGTGGATCGCGTGCGGGTCGATGACCTGCATCTGTTCCGCAACCACGGTTTCCGAGGGCAGCGTGAGCGCCAGTTCACGAAACGCCGGATCGAGCGCATTGTCGTTAAGCGTAGCGCGGAAGGCATGGCTGAGCACGCCCTCTTCGAGCTCGGCATTGCTCAGGGCATGGTTGGACTGCACCGCTTGCGTGAGCGCCAGCATGCGGCGCGTCGCCAGCCGCTGTCCCGCTTCCCAGCGGTTGAACGGGTCGCTGTCGTTGGCCATCAGGAAGGCGAGTTCGTCATCGGTGTACTCGATGTCGAGAATCACCGGCGCCGAAAAACCGCGCAGCACGGACGGCACCGGGCGTTCGGCGACGTGCTTGAAGCAGAAGGTCTGGCTGGCCTGTGTCAGTTCCAGCACCATCGTGTCCGGCGCGGTGTCAGCCTGTTCACCTTCGAGGCGCAACGGCATCTCCTTGCCGCGACCGTCAAGGAGGCCGATCGCAACCGGGATGTGGAAAGGCTGCTTGAGCGGCTGACCCGGTGTCGGCGGGCAGGATTGCGTGAGCGTGATCTCGTAGGTCTGCGCATCCGCGTCGTACTGCGTTTCCACCTTCACATGCGGCGTGCCGGCCTGGCTGTACCAAAGCTCGAACTGCTTCAGGTCGCGGTCGTTGGCGTCGGCCATCGCGCGGCGGAAATCGTCGCACTCGACCGCTTGTCCGTCATGACGCTGGAAGTACAGGTCCATGCCCTTGCGGAAGCCGTCACGGCCAAGCAGGGTCTGGTACATGCGCACCACTTCCGCGCCTTTTTCGTAGATGGTGACGGTGTAGAAGTTGTTGATCTCGACGTAGGAGTCGGGGCGTACCGGATGCGCCATCGGTCCGGCGTCTTCCGGGAACTGCGCCTGGCGCAGCACGCGCACATCCTCGATGCGCTTGACCGCACGACCGCTGTCGGTGCCGATCAGGTCGGCGGAGAATTCCTGGTCGCGGAAGACGGTCAGGCCTTCCTTCAGCGACAGCTGGAACCAGTCGCGGCAGGTGACGCGGTTGCCGGTCCAGTTGTGGAAGTACTCGTGGCCGACGACGGACTCAATGCCCGCGTAGTCGGTATCGGTGGCGATGCGCGGATTGGCCAGCACGTACTTCGTATTGAAGATGTTGAGGCCCTTGTTCTCCATCGCGCCCATGTTGAAGTCGCTGACGGCGACGATCATGAAGCGGTCGAGGTCGAGTTCCAGGCCGAAGCGCTCCTCGTCCCAGCGAATACTGTTCTTGAGCGAATCCATCGCATGCTGGGTCTTGTCGAGATTGCCCTCTTCCACCCAGACCTGCAGCAGCACTTCGCGGCCGGACTTCAGCTTGTAGGTTTCTTCCTGGCATACCAGCTTGCCGGCGACCAGCGCGAACAGGTAGGACGGTTTCTTGAACGGGTCTTCCCACACCGCGTAATGGCGGCCGTCGCCGAGATCGCCCTGCTCGACCAGGTTGCCGTTGCCGAGCAGGACCGGGTACTTTTCCTTGTCGGCACGCAACATCACCTTGTACTTCGCCATCACATCCGGGCGATCGGGGAAATAGGTGATCTTGCGGAAGCCTTCCGCTTCGCACTGGGTGAAGAAGTTGCCGTTGGACACATACAGGCCCATCAGCGAGGTGTTCATGTTCGGATGGGTAACGGTCTCGATTTCGAGCGTGACCTGGTCCGGCGGATTGAAGATTTCCAGCGTACCGCGGCCGAGCGCATAGGCGCGCTTGGACAGCGCCTTGCCGTTCATGCGCAACTGCTCCAGGCGCAGTCCTTCGCCGAACAGGACAAGGCTCTTACTCTTGCTGTCCGGGTTGCGGTGCATGGTCAGGCGAGTGGCAACATGGGTGGCCTCCGGATCGAGGTCGAAACCCATTTCGACGGTATCGACCAGGTAGCTGGGAGGGGTGTAATCCTTGCGATAAATCGTCTGGGGAGTATCGGTGCGCATAGGCTGGTAACCGGGAAAATCGAGGGATAATGATGCAAACTGCTATTTTACCAACCGCCGGCAAACTGGCCCCACTTCCATGAAACCAATCTTTGCGCTTTTCGTAGTTGCCATTTCTGCACTACTGACAGCCTGTACCCAGGAACAGCAGAACCAGCTCAGCCGCAGCGTGCAGAACTGGACCGGCACCAACGGCATACTGGAGTTGTATGCCGGCGACAAGCTGGTGCGCCGCTTCATCCGCGTGGACAAGATATCGACCGCGTTCGGCACGGACGACAACCGGCCGCGGCCCTACCGCTACGGCTATGGTGTGCTCGACGAGAACCTGAACATGGTTGTCGATCCGGGCGAAAAGAAGGTGTACTTCGAGATCAGCGATTACGGCTCGAATTACGTCTTCTTTGAAAGCCCCAAGTAACAAAAATTTACGGATTTTTTTCCCGTCGTCCAGACCTAATATGCATAACAACTTGGCAGACATTCTGCTGGAGAAGATCATGAAAGCTTTGCTGTCCGCCTGCATCCTGGCCGTCAGCATGGTGCTGGCCGGTTGCACCACCATCATCCGGAGCGACGTCACGACCTTCCATGAATGGCCGGACGCGCTGCCCGACAAGTCCTACGTCTTCGAGCGCACGAAGGAACAGAATGACAGCCTCGAATACCTCAACTACGAGAACCTGGTGCGCGGCGAGCTGGCCCGGCTTGGTTTCACGGAAGCGCCGGCATCGACCAAACCCTCGTTGAAGGCGGCGATCAGCTATAGCATCGGCGGCCGCGACGTGCTCGAGGTGTATCCGGTGGTCGTCCAGCCCTACCCCTACTGGTTCGGTCCGCCTTGGCGCGGCTACTACTGGCCGTACTACGATCCGTTCTGGTACGGCCCGCCAATCGTCGAGCAGCGCGTGTCCCAGTACCAACTGTTCAACCGCCAGCTGAAGGTATCGCTGGCGCGCATGTCGGACAACAAGAAATTGTTCGAAACCACGGTGGTCAGCGAAGGCACCAACGGCACGCTGGCTGCCGTCATGCCCTACATGGTGCGCAGCGCTTTCACAGACTTCCCGGGCAAGAGCGGGGTGCCGCGGCGTGTCGAGCTGAAGATGGAGTAATGAGACCGGTACTGCCGTCAGCGCGCGCCAAGCCCGCGTAGAGCGTCCGATAGCGCGCGCGTCAGGATTTCTCCTGCCGGAACCACGGCGATCCTTTCTGCGCGCAGCGCCTGTGCGAGCGCTTCCCGGTCCAGCGTGAACAGCAGTTGTCCCTGGCGACCGGCAAAAATGAAGCTGCTGCGTGCCGGACTGATCCAAAGCAGTTTGCAATTCGTCCTGCTGCCGTCATTGCGTACAAATTCGAGCCAGTTACCTGGCTGGAGCCCATCGGCGACCCGCAAATACGGCGCGATTTCCGCTTCCTGCTGCGCCTGTACGCGGCGGCTCAACTGATGCTCGCTGGCGCGCTGCACGGTATCCATGCGGATTTCCAGAGCCCGGCGCGAGGACTCATCGACGCTACGCATGGCCAGCGCATGGCGTTCCGCCAGCGCACTGAAGAAAGCCTCGCTCTCCTTGCCGTCCCATTTCACCACATTGAGCCAGGCGTTCAGCATGGATAGCAGCGCGGGCAGACGCTCCAGCAGCAGCTTGCGCTCCTCGGGCGTCTGCTTCGGTTTCACGCTCCAGATCAGGTCGTCCATTGCGGCCTGCACCTTGCGCAGCACGTCCGGCTTTGCATCCTGCACACCGTAGGCGAACACGAGCACGCGCAGCCAGTGCGTGCGCAGGAAGGATTCGATGAACTCGTCCACTTCGCCGCCTTCGATGCGCGCCTGGATGTCCTGCTCGGCACGGCGCTGGGCCTGCGATACGTTTTCCTCGCTCGTGGCAGCAGCGATGGCCTTGTCCAGCCGCTTGTCCGTCAGGATGTCCTCGCGCGCGCCCAGCGCGTCAAACTCACCGGCCAGCGTCTCGAACTGTTCGGGGGCCGCCAAGGCCAGTTGAGTGCACAAGCCCTCGATCGCCTGCAGCAGCGGCCCGCCCTCGCCGTCTGTCTCGGCACCCAAACCGGCGGTAATGCAGGATTCCAGGGCGCGGCGCAGCGGGTGCCGCACATCGAAGAAGAACCGCGCATCCGCCTGTGCCGCCCGGGTCGTACTGTCCTGCAATGAGGCGAGCAGGCGTCGCACGCCGGCAGGAATCGCTTCGTCGCGCCCTAGCAGCGCGAACGTGCCATCGAGCAGCTGCGCAGCGCGTGCGTCATCGACGTTGAGCATGCCTTGCGGTGCCAGCCACTGACGCAATGCTTCGTCGGCGGACGGCAGCGGGACGGCATTGGCCTGCGACGCCTGCCGGCGGTAAATGAGTTCGGCATCCGGCAGGACACGACGCACAGCCAGTTCCTGGTTCAATGCCTGCCATAGCGGTACAAGCTGGAGGAAGACTTCCGGCATCATCTGCTTCAGCACCAGCCGATGCGCGCCGCCCTCGGCATCGAACGTCCCCCAGGCGTCCGATACTGCCTGGAGGAACACTTCCGATCGGAAGGGGTTGTGCGATGACCGGATATCGTCGGTCTGCAGCCAGTGCGCGATGCGCAGGTTCAGCAAGGCCAGTTGCTCCGCGCCGGCGCGGTCGATCACTTGGCTGACGTTGTCGATGATGACCTTGCACTCCATCGCGTTGAAGGTGATCAGCGACAAGTCCATCGCGCCGGCTTCCAGCGCGCCCGCCGCATGCTCGGCCGTCTCCTGCACCGCTTGCATCAGTGTCCGCTGCAGGAAATCGCCGGCCAGGCGCTGGAAGGTTGCACTGTGGGTACGCAGGCGTTCATGGGCCGCGCGCAACAAATCGCGATCGGTCTCCGTCGTGGCATTCTCCGCTTGGATGCCGAGCGTGGTTTCGAGGCGCGAAGCGAAATCGTTGAGCTGCGCGGTGCAAAGCCGCAGCGCAGTAAAGACCAGCGTATGCAGCAACGCCATGCGATCCGGCGTGACCGTCCCCTTGACTTCGGTGAGAACAGGGATCGAATCGGTCATGGCGTCATCGGGCCGGCTTTGCACCGGCCCTTCCGGGTCAGGAATACAGCGCTTCCGATGCGAAGGTGACCGCCACGATCACGAGCACGGCAGCGCCGAGGATGAGCAAAAGACGCCCGAACCTGGGCGAGGAGTCATCGCTGCCGGCCGGCTGCTCCGGTGGGTGTTTCATCGGGTTGTCCTGCTGGTCGCTCATGGCACGAGAATTGTTGAACCAGTGGTTTTGCGCGCCTCCAGATCGCGGTGCGCCTGCGCCGCATCCTTCAGCGCATAACGCTGGTTGATGTCGATCTTTACCTTCCCGCTCTCGACCATGGCGAACAGATCGGCCGCCATGCTCTCGAGGTCTTCGCGCTTGGCGATGTAGGTAAACAATGACGGCCGGGTAACGAACAGCGAGCCGCGCGACGCAAGCTCATTCAGGCCAAACGGCGGAACGGGTCCCGACGCGCTGCCGAAGCTGACCATCATGCCCAGAGGCGCGAGGCAGTCCAGCGAACCGAAGAAGGTATCCTTGCCGATCGAATCGTAGACCACCGGTACGCCCTTGCCACCGGTGATTTCCTTCACGCGTTCGACGAAGTTTTCCTTGTTGTAGTTGATGGCGTGCGTGCAACCGTGCGCTTTCGCCAGCTCAGCCTTTTCATCCGATCCGACGGTGCCGATCATCGTTACGCCGAGCGCGCGCGCCCACTGGCAGGCGATCAGGCCCACGCCGCCAGCGGCGGCATGGAACAAGATGGTTTCGCCACCCTTCAGCGGGTAGGTACGGCGGAACAGATATTGCACGGTCAATCCCTGCAGCATCATGGCCGCGCCTGTCTCGAAATCGATCGAGTCCGGCAGCTTGACCAGGATGGAGGCCGGCATCAAGCGGAGTTCCGCATAGGCACCGGTCGGCCGTCCCGCATAGGCGACGCGGTCGCCCGGCTTCACATGCGTGACACCCTCGCCCACCGCTTCCACCACGCCCGCGCCTTCCATGCCGAGTCCGGCCGGCAGCGGCTGCGGATAGGCACCGGTGCGGAAGTAGACATCGATATAGTTCAAACCGCACGCCAACTGGCGCACGCGCGCTTCGCCCGGGCCCGGTTCGCCGACTTCGACATCGACGTATTCCATTACTTCCGGGCCGCCGGCTGCGTTGATTCGGATTGCCTTTGCCATGTCCTCTCCTAGCTATGTGTATGGTGATGATGCGGAACGAGATTCTCCAGCATCAGCTTTGCCGACGAAACATTCGTCGCGCAGGGAATATTGTGGACATCGCAGGCACGCACCAGCGCATTGATATCAGGCTCGTGCGGCTGCGGCGTCATCGGGTCGCGCAGGAAAATCACGAGATCGACCTTGCCTTCCACCAGTTCCGCACCGATCTGCAGGTCGCCGCCGTACGGGCCGGACAGCTTGCGCTCGACCGTCAGGCCGATCTCGTCATGCAGGCGCTTGCCGGTGGTACCGGTCGCAATGAGTATGCACTGGCGCAACACGTCGGCGAACTCTGACGCGAGTTCGATCATGTCGTCTTTCTTCTTGTCATGGGCGATCAGGGCGATTCGTTTTTTCACTGCATCTCCGCGTTGTTAATTGTTCAGAAAGTCCCGGGATAGTTGCCGCCGTCCAGCAACACATTCTGTCCCGTCATGTAACCGGCATGCGCACTGCACAGGAATGCACAAACCGCGCCAAATTCCGCCGGATTGCCGAAGCGCTGCGCCGGGATCTGCTGGCGGCGCGCTTCGAACACTTCATCGATGCTCTTGCCCGTGGTGCTCGCCGCCGACCCGAGCGTTTTCTTCAGGCGATCGGTGTCGAACTGCCCCGGCAGCAGGTTATTGATCGTTACATTATGCGCCACGGTCTTGCGCGCCAGCCCGGCGACGAAACCGGTCAGACCGGAGCGTGCGCCGTTGGACAAGCCGAGAATGTCGATCGGCGCCTTCACCGCGCTGGACGTGATGTTGACGATGCGCCCGAAGCGCCGGCTCATCATGCCATCGACCGTCGCCTTGATCAATTCGATCGGCGTCAGCATGTTGGCGTCAAGCGCGGCGATCCAGTCCTCGCGCGTCCAGTTGCGGAAATCGCCCGGCGGCGGCCCGCCTGCATTGGTGACGAGGATATCCGGCTGCGGGCAGGCTGCCAGTGCCTTTGCCCGTCCTTCCGGCGTCGTGATGTCACAGGCCACCGCCTTGACCGTTACCCCGGTCTTGCTGCGGATTTCCTGCGCGGTCGCCTCGAGCGCTTCCGCAGTGCGGGCCACCAGCGTCACATGCACACCTTCTGCCGCAAGCGCTTCCGCGCAGCCGCGTCCCAATCCCTTGCTGGCGCCGCATACCAGCGCCTGTTTGCCTGCGATTCCGAGATCCATGATTTCCCCTATGCTCGTTTTCTGGATAGTAAATAAATGCCGGCTAGCACCAACGCGGTGCCGGCGAGTTGAATGCCGGTGATCGGTTCGCCGAGAATCAGCGCGCCGAGGAACAGCGTGGACACCGGCCCGATCATGCCGGCCTGAGATGCGGGTGCGGGGCCGATGCGCGACACCGCCTCCATTGTCAAAAATACCGGAAACACCGTGCAAAACACGGCGTTGACCAGTGACAGGCCATAGACCTGCACCGGCTGCACCAGCATGGACGCCGGCCGGAGCAGGAAAAACTGCACGATACATGCCACGCTCGACACGCACATCGCATAGGCGACCAGGCGCAGCGAGCCGACGCGCTTGACCAATTCGCCGGACTGCAGCAGGTACAACGCATACGCAATCGCACTGCCGAGCACGAATGCGCTGCCGAGCATGACGTTGGAGCCCCCGAGGCGGACATCATGCAAGAAAACCAGCACAGTGCCGAGGTAGGCCGTGCTCAATGCCAGCCACTCGAGCATGGTGATCTTCTTGCGCAGGAAGACGACCGAGATCAGCAGCACGAAGGAAGGCGTGAGAAAGAGGATCAGTCGCTCCAGGCCAGCCGAGATGTACTGCAGACCCAGGAAATCGAGGAAGCTCGACAGGTAGTAGCCGAGCAGGCCGAGCACCACGATCCTGCCGCGCTCGCCATTGGTCAGCGGCGCCTCGGTCCTGGACTTCCACAGCGCGATGCCCGCAAAGAACGGCAGGGAAAACAGCATGCGGAAGGCGATCAGGGTGACCGCATCGACGTCGTAGCGGTAGATGAGCTTGGCGACGATGGCCTTGGCCGAGAACAGCACGGCGCCGGCGATGGCGATCGCCAGGCCGATGAGAAAAGCCTGGCGTGCCGTTGATGGAACGGAAGTGGAAGACATCCGGCGATTTTACGCCGGAGGCAATTTTCTTACAGGGAGCGGTTTACTTCTTCAGGATCGAACCAAGGACGCCGCGAATGATTTCACGTCCGACTTGCGATCCGATGCTGCGCGCGGCGGACTTGATCATCGCTTCCATCATCGTATCCTTGCGGCGCCCGACGCCGCCACCGCCGAACAGGCCGCCGAGCGCATCCGCGAAACCGCCTCCGCCGGACTGCGGCTGGCTTTCCGCTTGCGTATGCGTTTGAGCGGAGGCCCGGCCTTTGGCCGGCTTCGCTTCTTCCACCGTCGGCATTTCCTTGGCGACGCGGCCCTTCAGTTTTTCATAGGCCGACTCGCGATCGACGGATTTTTCATACATGCCGGCCACAACCGAATTGGCGATGATTTCCGCACGCTCGGCATCGGTGACCGGACCGATCTGCGAGGCGGGCGGGACGACGAAAGCACGTTCGACGATATTCGGCCGCCCCTTCTCGTCGAGGAAAGACACCAGCGCCTCGCCCACGCCGAGTTCGGTGATGACCTGCGCGGTATCGAGCTTGGGATTTGGACGGAAGGTCTCGGCCGCCGTCTGCACTGCTTTCTGGTCGCGCGGCGTGTAGGCGCGCAACGCATGCTGCACGCGGTTGCCGAGCTGGCCGAGCACGGTGTCCGGGATGTCGAGCGGGTTCTGCGTGACGAAGTACACGCCCACGCCCTTGGACCGGATCAGACGCACGACTTGTTCGATCTTCTGCAGCAGCGCCTTGGGTGCCTCGTCGAACAGCAGATGCGCCTCGTCGAAGAAGAACACCAGCTTCGGCTTGTCGAGGTCGCCCACTTCCGGAAGGTGCTCGAACAGCTCCGCCAGCATCCACAGCAGGAAGATCGCGTACAGACGCGGCGAATGTAGCAGCTTGTCGGCGGAGAGGATGTTGACCATGCCCTTGCCGCGCGCATCGGTCTGCATGAAATCGAGGATGTTGAGCATCGGCTCGCCGAAGAACTTGTCGCCGCCCTGCTCCTCGATTGCCAGCAGGCCGCGCTGGATTGCGCCGACGCTGGCCGGAGAAATATTGCCGTACTCGGCTTGCAGTTCGGACGCGTTTTCGGCCACGTTCTGCAGCATCGCGCGCAGGTCCTTGAGGTCGAGCAACAGCAGGCCGAGGTCGTCCGCAACCTTGAATACCAGTTGCAGCACGCCTTCCTGCACTTCGTTGAGGTTCAGCATGCGAGACAGCAGCAGCGGGCCGAGGTCGGACACGGTGGCACGCACCGGGTGTCCTTTCTCGCCGAACACGTCCCAGAAGGTCACCGGGCAGGCCTCCCATTGCGGCTCGTCCAGTTTCAGCAGGTCAAGCCGTTCCTTGATGCGCGGGGTGGCAGAGCCGGCCTTGGCCAAGCCGGACAGGTCACCCTTGACATCGGCCATGAAGACCGGCACGCCGACGTCCGACAGCGCCTGCGCAAGGGTTTGCAAAGTCACGGTCTTGCCGGTGCCCGTGGCGCCAGTAATGCAGCCGTGGCGGTTGGCAAGATTCGACAGCAGGGCGAGTTCCTGTTCCTGGTTCTTGGCGATCAGTAAGCTTTTGGACATTGTTTTATGGACTTTCCGGCAAGTTTTGGGAGGGGGCGATATGGTAAAATTGTAGATTGGTTTTCGGCCCGGCACCCGCCTATTTTGGATCAGTTTTCGCGGTGCCTCGCCCTCTCTCGTTCACTTCCAAGAAAGAAATACCATGGCTGGACACAGTAAATGGGCCAATATTAAGCACAAGAAAGCCGCTGCGGATGCCAAGCGCGGCAAGATCTGGACGCGTCTGATCAAGGAAATCACCGTCGCAGCCCGTTTGGGCGGCGGCGACATCGACAGCAACCCGCGCCTGCGCCTGGCGATCGAAAAGGCAGCCGACGCCAACATGCCGAAGGACAATGTCACCCGCGCGATCCAGCGCGGCACCGGCGGCCTGGAAGGCGCGAACTACGAGGAAATCCGCTACGAAGGCTACGGCATCAACGGCGCCGCGATCATTGTCGATTGCATGACCGACAACCGCGTGCGTACCGTGGCCGAAGTACGCCATGCCTTCAGCAAGTTCGGCGGCAACATGGGCACCGAGGGTTCGGTGGCTTTCCTGTTCAAGCATTGCGGCCAGCTGTTCTATGCACCGGGCACGGATGAAGACAAGCTGATGGAAGCCGCGCTGGAAGCCGGCGCCGAGGACGTGATCACCGACGACGAAGGCGGCATCGAGGTCCTTACCCCGCCGAACGACTTTTCCGCCGTCAAGGACGCGCTGGAAAAGGCCGGTTTCAAGGCGGAAATGGCCGAGATCGTGATGAAGCCGTCCACCGAAACCGTGTTCACCGGCGATGACGCCGTCAAGATGCAGAAATTGCTGGATGCGCTGGAAAACCTCGACGACGTGCAAGAGGTCTATACCAACGCCGTTATCGAAGAATAAACGCTGTTCCAGTCTGTCTTTCGTTTTACCCGTTTCACAAGTAAATTGGGGAGTGCGACCCAAAAAGCCGCACTCCCCCTAACGTTTCGATATCCCCATGAAAATTCTGGTAGTCGGTTCAGGCGGCCGCGAACATGCCCTGGCTTGGAAGCTTGCGCAATCCGAGCGGATCCAAATGGTTTATGTTGCTCCGGGCAACGGCGGCACCGCGTTGGACCCGCGCCTGCAGAATGTCGACATCACCGATCCGGGATGGCTCGCGCAATTCGCAATCAAGGAAAACATCGCCCTCACCGTCGTCGGTCCCGAGGCGCCGCTGGCAGCCGGCATCGTTAATATCTTCCGCGAACAGGGCCTGAAGGTCTTCGGCCCGACCAAGGAAGCGGCCCAGCTGGAGAGCTCGAAGGATTTCGCCAAGGCCTTCATGAAGCGTCACCGCATCCCGACCGCGGATTACCAGACCTTCACGGACGCACAGCAAGCCCGCAAGTACATCAACCAGAAAGGCGCGCCGATCGTGATCAAGGCCGACGGCCTGGCCGCCGGCAAAGGCGTTGTGGTCGCAATGACGGTGGATGAGGCGCATGCTGCGGTCGACATGATGCTGTCCGATAACAAGCTCGGCGATGCCGGCGCGCGCGTCGTGATCGAGGAATTCCTCGCCGGCGAGGAAGCCAGCTTCATCGTGATGGTGGACGGTAAACATGTATTGCCGCTGGCCACCAGCCAGGACCACAAGCGCCTGAAGGACAACGACGAAGGCCCGAACACAGGCGGCATGGGCGCCTACTCGCCCGCCCCAATCGTCACCCCGTCGCTGCATGCGCGCGTGATGCGCGAGATCATCAACCCGACCGTGTTGGGCATGCAGAAGGACGGCATCCCTTACACCGGTTTCCTGTACGCCGGCCTGATGATCGACGCCAAGGGCAATCCGAAGACCCTGGAATTCAACTGCCGCATGGGCGACCCGGAAACCCAGCCCATCATGGCGCGCCTGAAGACCGACTTCGTGACCGTGATGGAACATGCGGTCAACGGCACCCTGGACGAAGTCGAGCTGGAATGGGACCGCCGCACCGCGCTGGGCGTGGTGATGGCTGCAGCCGGCTATCCGGAATCGCCGCGCAAGGGCGACGTGATCACCGGCATCCCGCCGGAGACAAATGACTGCGTGACCTTCCATGCGGGCACGACGCTGACAGGCGGCAAGCTGACCGCCTCGGGCGGGCGCGTGCTGTGCGTTGTCGGCCTCGGCGACAGCGTCCGGATCGCGCAGAAGAATGCGTATGAGGTCGTCGACGACATCCGTTTCGACGGCGCGCAGTTCCGGCGCGATATTGGCTGGCGTGCATTGAAGCGGCCCGGCTGACCGCGAACCGCTCCAAGCCTGCGAAATTGCCGGCGGGCCGCAGTATTCCTGCGGCCCGTTTTGCGTCTTCTGTCCGCAAAACGACGCCGGAGTACAATCCCGCCAAACAGCATCAACCGGATACCGTCCCGTGACCACATCTCCCGAATCCGTCAAAGCCTACCTGCTCGACCTGCAAAAGCGCATCGTTGCCGCCCTTGAACAGGTAGATGGCAAGCAATTCATCACCGACCAGTGGGAACGCCCGTACGGCACCAGCCCGATTACCGGCGGCGGCATTTCCCGCATCCTCGAAGAAGGCAATGTGATGGAGCGCGGCGGCATCGGCTTCTCGCACGTGAGTGGCAGCAGCCTGCCGCCGACCGCAGCGGCCAACCGCCCTGAAATCGCCGGCCGCAGTTGGGAAGCCATGGGCGTGTCGCTGGTGCTGCATCCTCGCAATCCCTATGCGCCGACCGCCCATATGAATGTGCGCTTCTTTACCGCGACCAAGGAAGGCGAAGAACCGGTCTGGTGGTTCGGCGGCGGCATGGACCTCACGCCCTACTACGGATTTGAAGAGGATGCGAAGCACTTCCACCAAACCTGCAAGGATGCGCTGGCGCCCTTCGGCGGCGACCTGCACCCGCGCTTCAAGAAGTGGTGCGACGACTACTTCTTCCTGAAGCACCGCAAGGAGCCCCGCGGCGTGGGCGGCATCTTTTTCGATGATTTCCATGAGCTCGGCTTCGACAAGAGCTTTGCGATGATGAAGAGCGTCGGCGACCATTTCGTCGATGCCTACGTCCTGCTGCTGCAGCGCCGCAAGGACATGCCTTACGGCGAACGCGAGCGCGACTTCCAGGCCTACCGCCGCGGACGCTACGTCGAATTCAACCTGGTGCTGGATCGCGGCACGCTATTTGGCCTGCAGTCGGGCGGCCGCACGGAATCCATCCTGATGTCGATGCCGCCGGTCGTGAAATGGCGCTATGACTGGAAGCCGGAACCGGGCACGCCCGAGGCCAAGCTGTATACCGACTTCCTCGTCCCGCGGGAATGGGTGTGAGCGGTCAGGCACTTAATCAGGCAGTTAAGCGCTGCGTTGCCGTGCTGGGCGGCAGTTTCGACCCGGTACACAATGGCCATGTCGCGCTCGGCAGCTACTTCGCCAAGCTGCTGGCGCCGGATGAATTGCGCGTGATCCCCGCCGGTCAGCCATGGCAAAAGCAAGGCTTGCAGACGCCTGCCGGGCACCGGGTGGAAATGCTTCGATCCGCTTTCCGGCAGCTCGCCGTCCCGGTCGTCATCGACGAACAGGAAATCCGCCGCAGCGGCGCGACCTACACGATCGACACCCTGCGCGCGCTGCGTACGGAGCTCGGACCGGATGTATCCATCGCCTTCCTGATGGGAGCGGACCAGTTGCAACAATTGCAAACATGGAAGGAGTGGCAGGCCTTGTTCGAGCACGCCCATATCTGCGCCGCATCCCGTCCGGGCTTCCAGGTCGACGACGCGCACATGGCGCCCGAGGTCGCCCGGGAGTTTGCCCGCCGGGCGGCAACGCCCGGGCAAATCCGTGACACGCCCAAGGGTTTGACCTACGTGGCGACGAATCTCGAGGTCGATATTTCGGCCACGCAAATCCGCGCCGCCTTCGAGCAGGGAGCCGATGTGGCCTCGCTGATCCCGCCCGGGGTGCTAGACTATATAAAACAACACCATCTCTACAGAAACTAATGGACATCAAAAAACTGCAATCCGCCGTCGTCGACGCCCTTGAAGACGTAAAAGCACAGGACATCCGCGTCTTCGACACTGTCCATCTGACCAGCATGTTCGACCGCCTGGCTATCGCTTCCGGCACCTCCAACCGCCAGACCAAGGCACTCGCTGCCTCGGTGCGCGACAAGGTCAAGGAAAAAGGCGGCAACATCGTCAGCATCGAAGGCGAAGATACCGGCGAATGGGTGCTGGTCGATCTCGGCGACATGGTCGTGCACATCATGCAGCCGGCGATCCGCGACTACTACCGCCTCGAGGAAATCTGGGGCGACAAGGAAGTGAAGATCGGCGCCGCCAAACGCACCACCAAGAAGACTGCTGCCGCCGACGGCGAAGCCGCGCCGCGCAAGCGTTCCACCCACATCGCAGCCAGCCAGACCACGCTGGATGACGACGAGCCGAAGAAGCCCGCACGCAAGACCGCTGCGAGGAAGACCACGGCCACCAAGACGGCAGCGACCAAGACCGCAGCGACCAAGACCGCAGCCACCAAAACTACCGCAGCCCGGAAAACCGCTACCAAGACGGCCAAGACTCCTGCCGGCAAGACCGTAAAGGTCGCGGCCTCAAAAACCGCTGCGCCCAGGAAGACCGCCGCCAAACGCACTGCAGCAAAATAAGCTGCGCAGGAGAACATGCAGCTGGTCATTGCCGCGGTAGGCCACAAGATGCCTGCCTGGATAGAAGACGGGTTCGGCGAATATGCGAAACGCATGCCGCCGGAATGCCGCATCCTTCTCAAGGAAATCAAGCCTGTCGAGCGTTCCGGCAGCAAGACCGCCGAAACCGTCATGGCACTGGAGCGCGGCAAGATTGAAGCTGCGATCCCCAAAGGCTCGCGCATCATTGCCCTCGACGAGCGCGGCAAGGACCTTACAACAGTGCAACTGTCCCAGCTGCTGACGCAGTGGCAACAGGACGGACGTGATGTTACATTCGTGATAGGCGGGGCGGACGGACTGGACGCCGGCTTCAAGGCGTCCGCCGATATGCTGGTCCGGGTGTCGAGCCTGACCCTGCCCCACGGAATGGTGCGCGTGCTGCTCGCCGAGCAGCTGTACCGGGCCTGGTCGATCACGCAGAACCATCCGTATCACAGAGTGTAAAAGCAAGAGATTCAATGAAACCGGCAGACTACAAGATCTACCTCGCCTCCAAGAGCCCCCGCCGCCGCGAGCTGCTGCGCCAGATCGGCGTCGAATTCGAACTGCTGCTGCTGCGCGACTCCGGCCCACGCGGTGCCGACGTCAGCGAGGACGTGCTGCCGGACGAGACGGCGGACGACTATGTCGTGCGCGTGACCCACGAAAAAGCCGAGACGGCGTGGAAGATGATGCTGGCGCGCCGGTTGACCCCGCGCCCGGTGCTCGCTGCCGACACCACGGTCGTGGTCGACGGCCGCATCCTCGGCAAGCCCGCCGACGAGAAAGAAGCGATGGACATGCTGCGTGCCCTATCCGGCCGCACCCACCGGGTTATCACCAGCGTCGCGCTGCACCGCGACGGCGAAACCTTCCAGCTGACCCAATCGTCCGACGTAACCCTGTCCGTGCTGACGGAGGAAATGATCCGCGCCTACTGCGCGACTTCCGAGCCTTACGACAAGGCCGGCGGCTACGGCATCCAGGGGATTGCGGCGGTGTTCGTCAAGCACATCGCCGGCAGCTACACGGGAATCATGGGCCTGCCGCTGCACGAGACCGCACAACTACTAAATCAAGCCGGCATCCCGACTTTATGAGCGAAGACATCCTCATCAATATCACCCCGCAGGAGACGCGGGTTGCATTGATCCTCCAGGGCGCAGTACAGGAACTTCACATCGAACGCACGCTGTCGCGCGGCCTCGCCGGCAACGTCTACCTCGGCAAGGTGGTGCGCGTGCTGCCCGGGATGCAGTCCGCCTTCATCGACATCGGCCTGGAACGCGCCGCCTTCCTGCATGTCGCCGACATCTGGGAAGCGCGTCCGCACGACAACTCCAATACCATGCCCGCGCCGATCGAGAAGCTGCTGTACGACGGCCAGTCGGTGATGGTGCAGGTGATCAAGGATCCGATCGGCACCAAGGGCGCCCGCTTGTCCACGCAGATCTCGATCGCCGGCCGCATGCTGGTCTACCTGCCGCAGGATTCGCACATCGGTATCTCTCAGCGCATCGAAAATGAAGTCGACCGGGAAGCACTGAAATCCAAGGTGCAGAAACTGTTGCCGCCGGAAGAAAAAGGCGGCTTCATCATCCGCACCATGGCCGAGGATGCGACGGATACCGACCTGCAGATGGACATCGACTACCTGCGCAAGACCTGGGCGACCATCACCCAGCAGGCGCGCACCAAGCCGGCGCCCACGCTGCTGTACCAGGATCTGAATCTGGCCCAGCGCGTGCTGCGCGACTTCGTCAACGACAACACCTCGACCATCCAGATCGACTCGCGCGAGAACTTCCAGAAGCTGCAAGAATTCGGCAACGCCTACACCCCTTCGGTGCTGGCCAAGCTGGTGCACTACACCGGCGAACGGCCGCTGTTCGACCTGTACGGCGTGGAAGAGGAAATCCAGCGCGCGCTCGGCCGCCGCGTCGACCTCAAGTCCGGCGGCTACCTGATCATCGACCAGACCGAGGCGATGACGACCATCGACGTCAACACCGGCAGCTACGTCACCGGCCGCAACTTCGACGACACGATCTTCAAGACCAATCTGGAAGCGGCGCATGCGATTGCTCGGCAGCTGCGGTTGCGCAACCTCGGCGGCATCATCATCCTCGACTTCATCGATATGGAGAACGTCGAGCACCGCAACGCCGTGCTGGCCGAACTGAACAAGGCACTGTCGCGTGACCGCACCAAAGTGTCGGTATCCGGCTTCTCTCAGCTTGGCCTTGTTGAAATGACACGCAAGCGCACGCGCGAATCGCTGGCCCACATCCTGTGCGAGGTCTGCCCCGCCTGCGGCGGCAAGGGCCAAGTGAAGACTGCGCGCACTGTTTGTTACGAGATCCTGCGCGAGCTGCTGCGCGAGGCGAAACAGTTCAATCCGCGCGAGTTCCGCATTCTTGCGTCACAGGTGGTGGTCGACATGTTCCTGGAAGAAGAGTCGCCGCATCTGGCGATGCTGGGAGATTTCATCGGCAAGCCGATTTCGTTGCAGGTGGAGACGCTGTATCACCAGGAGCAGTACGACATCATCCTGATGTAGAGACGCCTGCATGCGCCTATATCGCCGAGGTGGGGCGACACTCAAGGTCAATGCAACTTCGTGAGGTAGTCAGAACGGTACGTCGGCAGCGTTATGACGCGTTGTCACTACGCCGTTCCTGATTCCGGCAGACGATTCTTCGCGATCTTTTCCAGCAACGCCATTCCCTGGGCAAAGCTCTCCACGAGCTGCGACTTTCCGCCGCGTTTTCCGTTCCTGCCCAGCCAGGACTGCGTCAGCCTCCAATCCCCGAGCAAATCCTGGTCGAGCACGACTGTGTAGATCCGCGCGTCCGTCGTGAAATGTACCCGCGTCGGTTTTTGCAAAGGAAGAGTACGGGAATCTGCGGGGTCGATCATGGGTGTGGCGTCTGGCAAGAATTGGCGCGGGACGAATTATAGCGAGTGGAGGCACGCTGATATACGCAAATGTGCGGAACTGCAGGGCAGCTGTTTCAAGCTTTGAAATCGATAATTGCAAAATCACGGGAAGACGTTTATTTTGCAGCGCCGCAGCATTATATTTCCTTGTTGCTCGCCCCGAAAACGTAAGAGCCGGTTCGCGGCGAGCTGACGTTCAGTGTGCGCAGATCATTCGTCGCAAACATCGCACGTAAAAAAACGGCGCTCAGGTCGAGCGCCGCCAACACCTCGTAGTCATCAATTTACAGGGACCTGCGTCGGCCCAGGCCGGCCAGTCCCAGCAGCCCGATTCCAACCAGGACCAAAGTCACGGGCTCAGGGATGGTGTGCAGATCTATCGAACTGACAGTTCCATTGAAGCTGGCGAATCCCCTTGGGCCGCTTGTAAAAAAAGACACATTGGACATGTCTCCCGCCTGCACGGCATAGCTCAAATCCTGATGCAAACTGCTCGTGGGAATAAAAGCATGCAGTGTGCTTGCCACGGATTGCGAAGCGCACAAGAACTGCGCCGCGGTCAGCGAGCTGCAGGCCGACGCATAAATGTTATCGCTCCACAGATAACCGGGATATACGGCATGAAACTGCGTAAGGAAGTTGCTGATCGAGGCAGACGGCCAGAATGCATCTGAAAATGTTGTTGAAAAAATATGGCCATTCACTTCGGTTTCTGTGTACACAGTGGCGCCGCCCCCGTAGGTCGTGGAGAAAGTCGAGCCCGTATAGTTTGTCGCATTTCGCTCCGGATCGAACGAAATGGTTTGGCTATACGATCGGCCGCTCAAGGAAGCTCCCGGAGTACCGAATATGCCGGTAATGTCAAAGCCGGACGAAATCGTGCCATTGGCGGTAAACACGATTGGCAGAGCGTGGGCCTGAGTTGCGGTCAGGAAGATGGCGACAGCGCCAAGCAAGGAAAGCAATCTGGAAAATTTGGACATGGTTCTCAAGTTGGTACTACCCTTTGGTTGCGAATGAGATTCCATGAAGCAATTTTCATTCCATTTATGCAATTCTTTTTGTAATCAGCTAGTTAACGATCCGCCTCGCGTGCTTCGCACGGTGATTGTAAAGATTTTCGACAACCTCTTGATATCCCCGCCTCTTCCTCCTAGTTCGTTCGGGTTATGTCAGGGCTAGCGCAAAGCGTTATATCATTCGATATATAACGATCAGGTCCAGATGCCGCCCATGAATTCTCCGGAAAAAATGAAAATCGATGGCCGCCTGTGGATTGCGAAAGATGAAAGCAATCTCGCCGGTCACGGACGTATCGACCTGCTGCAGCGGATTGCCGAAACCGGCTCCATCAGCCAGGCCGCGAAGAGCATCGGCATGAGCTACAAGGCAGCTTGGGATGCGGTGGATGCGATGAACAACCTCGCCGGTGAACCGCTGGTGGAGCGCAGCACCGGCGGAAAAGGCGGTGGCGGAACACGGCTGACCGCGCGCGGCCAGCGACTTGTCGCGGCGTTCCGGCTGATCGAGGAAGAACACCGGCGCTTCCTGCAATCGCTGGGCGAGAACATCGAAGACTTTACCGACACCTATCAACTGATCCGGCGGCTGAACATGAAGACCAGTGCACGCAACCAGTTCTACGGCAAGGTTGCCGAGATCCGCCGCGGCTCGGTGAATGACGAGGTGTTCGTCGAACTGCAGGGCGGCGATCGCATCGTCGCCGTGATCACGCAGGAGAGCACGCGGCATCTCGGCCTGCATACCGGCTCGGACGTCGTCGCTCTGATCAAGGCGCCGTGGGTGATGGTGGCCGATGCCGCCGAAAACCTTCGCCTGTCTGCTCAGAACCGCCTGTCGGGCACGGTCGTCAAGCTGCAACGCGGCGCGGTAAACGCGGAAGTCGTGATCCAGCTCGCGGGCGGCACGACGGTTTGCGCGATCATCAGCAACGACAGCGCGGACGAACTTGCACTCAGCGAAGGCAAGCCCGCCACGGCGATTTTCAATGCATCGCACGTCATCCTCGGCGTGCCCGCTTACTAAAAAGACCATGATGAAACTGTTTGCCGCTCCCCTGCTCTTTGCGCTGTGCGCCAGCGCCACCGCCGATACCCTGACCGTGGCCGTGGCGGCCAATGTGCAATATGCATTCGACGACCTGCAGGCGGCGTTCAAGAAGGAAACCGGCCACGACCTGAAACCGGTGTACAACTCCTCGGGCAAATTTGCCGCGCAGGTCATGAACGGCGCGCCCTTCGATGTCTTCCTGTCCGCCGACATGGAGTATCCGGAGATGCTGCACAAGGAGGGGTATGCCGCTTCCGCGCCGAAGGTCTACGCCTATGGCGCGCTGGTGCTTTGGACGATGAAGGACATCGATCTCGGAAACTGGCAAACCGCGCTTGCAGGCCCGGCAGTCGCAAAAATCGCCGTCGCCAATCCAAAGACCGCTCCGTACGGCCGCGAAACGATGAAGGCGCTCGCGCATTTCAAGCTGGACGAGGTACTGAAGCCCAAGCTTGTATTCGGCGAGAGCATCTCGCAGACAAACCAATACATCCACTCGCGCGCAGCCGACGCCGGTTTCACCGCCAAGTCGGTCGTCGTCTCGCCGGAAATGAAGGGACAAGGCAAATGGGTAGACCTGCCGAAGGATTCTTACCAACCGATCGCACAGGGGATCGTGGTCCTGAAGCATGGCCAGGCGAACAATGCCAGGCTGGCGCAGCAGTTCCATGACTTCGTGCTGACGGCGAAGTCGCGCGCCATCTTCGAACGTTACGGCTACCTGCTGCCATGAACCGTCTGCCAGGAATCATCGGTGATGTGGAGGTGCATGGCAGCGTTGCCCTTGTGGAAGCGCAGGTCGGCAGCCACCGTTTCACCGCTACCTTGATCGGTGCGAGCGAGGAGGCAGCAGGATGGCAGCAGGGCCGTGCCGTAACGCTGCTGTTCAAGGAAACCGAAGTCTCACTCGCCAAGAATCTCTCCGGCCTGATCAGCATGCGCAACCGCATTCCATGCACGGTCACCTCCATCGAACGCGGCAAATTGCTTGCGCGTGTCGCGCTCGACTTCGAGGGGCGCCGGCTGGAATCGGTGATTACGACGCGTTCATCACATGCGCTTGGACTGGCCGTCGGCGATGCCGTCGAAGGCCTGGTCAAGGCCAACGAAATGACACTGGCGGTGGAGGAATCTGCATGAGCCACGACTGGCAGCCACTGCTGCTCACTTTCCGTCTCGCCGCGATCACGACGCTGATCCTGTTCGTGATCGGCATTCCTCTCGCTTACTGGATCGCCACCACCCGCACGCGCTTCAAGCCGGTGATCGAAACGCTGGTGAGCATGCCGCTGGTGCTGCCGCCTTCCGTGCTCGGCTTCTACCTGTTGCTCGCGTTCAGCCCGCAGAATGCGTTCGGGCAGTGGCTGGAGCAGTGGTTCAACATCCGGCTGGTATTCAGCTTCGCCGGCCTGGTGGTGGGCTCGGTGATCTTCAGCCTGCCATTCATGGTGCATCCGATCCAGTCCGGCCTCCAGAACCTCCCGACGTCGCTAATAGAAGCCTCGCGCACGCTGGGCAAGCCGGACAGCTACACGCTGTTCCGCGTACTCCTGCCGAATATCAAGCCTGCGCTGCTGTCGGGCGCGGTGCTCAGCTTTGCGCACACCGTTGGCGAGTTCGGCGTGATCCTGATGATCGGAGGGAATATCCCCGGCGTGACCAAGGTGGCGTCGATCGCGATCTACGACGAAGTGGAAAGCCTGAACTATGCGGCGGCGAATTTCTATGCGCTGGTGCTGTTTGCCGTCACCTTCGTGATCCTGCTGATGGTCTATGTGATGAACAAGAAGCTGCTGAAGGCGGGATGACGTGATCGAATTTTCCCTCGCAAGAATGCTCGACAGCGCAAGCGGGCCGCTGCAACTGGAAGCAGGCGCGCGCATCGATATGGGCAACTTCGTCACGCTATTCGGCCCGTCCGGCGCCGGCAAGACAACGATCCTGCGCATGCTGGCCGGATTGACCGAACCCGAGCGCGGACGGATCGTGGTGGACGGCGCCGTCTGGTTCGATGCGGAACGGCGCATCAATCTGCGTACGCAGCAGCGCGAGATTGGTTTCGTCTTCCAGGACTATGCGCTGTTTCCCAATCTGACGGTGCGCGAGAACATCGCGTATGCGGTGCCGCGCCACGAGGGACATTGGGTCGATGAACTGCTCGACCTGGCCGGTCTCGCCAATCTCGCCAGCAGGCTCCCCTCGACCTTGTCCGGCGGACAAAGACAGCGTGTTGCGCTCGCGCGTGCGATTGCGCGCAAACCCAAACTCCTGTTGCTCGACGAGCCTCTGTCGGCGCTCGACCTGTCCTTGCGCCACCAGTTGCAGGACGAGCTCGCCGCGCTGCACCGGCGTTTCGGACTCACGACACTGATGGTCAGCCACGAGCTGGGCGAAGTGTTCAAACTGTCGGAGAAGGTATTGCGGCTGGAAGCCGGACGCATCACCGCATCCGGCACGCCGGCGGAAGTCTTCCTGCAGAAGCGGATGTCCGGGAGGCTGAACCTGCATGCGCAGGTGCTCGACATACGGCAGGAGGAGGTGGTGTATATCGTCTCTCTGCTCATCGGGCAGGAAGTGATCGACGTCGTCGCCTCCGAAGACGAGATTGCAGGACTGAAAGCGGGCGACAGTGTTTCGATGGCGGCGCGGGCGATCAGTCCTTATCTTTCCCGGACCTTGGCCGGTTAGGCGATGCCTTAGGCCTGCTTCACTGGCCGCGTGACATGGACAGCGCGCCACCACCCATCTGCAGATGGAGGCGGCTCAGGAAAGTCATGCCGATCAGCGGATCGCCGGTGATGCCGATCGATACACGGACATCCTGCAAGGTAATGCCCGAAACCGTCACCGACGGCACGATGACATTGGTCGTCTCGATCATGCCATTTGCCGTCCGTGCTGTGCCTGGCTGACCCGGCAGGACATCGATGCCGAATTTGCGCGCGGTCTCGCGACTGATCGCAATAGCCGATGCACCTGTGTCGATCAGGCCTTCCACCGTGACGCCATTGATGGTCAACGGCGCAAAGTAATGTCCATTCCGTCCGGCATAGAACATCGCGACGTGCGCACTACCATCGCGGCTCTCCTTGCAATAAGCACCAATGCATTCGGGGCCGGAAGCCAGGCGAGCAAGCTCCTGAAGCTCGTCCGCGCGTCGCCTTGCGACGGTGTCGCCTGCACTCGCCGCCTTCACATACCAGTACTGCGCTTTCTCGCGGCAGCGGGACACGAGGTATCCGGCTTCGTATGCCGCCGCCAGGCTTCTCGACGCTTGCGCATTGCCGGCATTGGCGGCGCGCAGCATGGTGAGAAACTCGCCGTGTGGACGGCGCAACGGGCGGGCGTTGTCGCTGTCGTCGGGCGCAAAATACTGCCCGTCGCAATCGGCGTGCGCGACAGGCAGGATTGCCGCGCATGCGGCGAACACGGCGAGCCGCAGCACGGGGACGAGAAAGCCGGGAACAGGTTTCATGTCGGTCGGGGCAAAGGCAGAAAACCGGCATGAGGATAGTCGATTTCCCAACAGAAACCCATCCCGCGTTTATGGGACGGTTTCTGACGGAAATGCAAAAAGGGCAATCAGAAGCGCCCAGGCAGTTCCCGCCCGGGCCTGCGTCTTGCCCGGTAAATCAAAGCTTGCGCACCGCCACGCTGCCCACCGAGTATCCGGCGCCGAACGAGCAGATCACGCCCAGGTCGCCCGAAGCAAGGTCATGGCTGTGACGATGGAAGGCGATGATGGAACCGGCAGATGCCGTATTCGCAAATTCATCGAGGATGATGGGGGCATCATCCGCCGTGGCATCGCGCCCCAGCAGCTTCTTGCCCACCAGCTGGTTCATGCCGACGTTGGCCTGATGCAGCCAGAAGCGGCGCACTTCCGCCGGCTTGAGGCCAAGCTTGCCGAGATGCGCCTCGATGTGTGCGGCGGCAATGGGCACCACTTCCTTGAACACCTTGCGGCCTTCCTGACGGAAGGTTTTGTCGCGCGCATTCGGATCGGTGTCTTCGCAGCGATTCATGAAACCGAAATTGTTGCGGATGTTGTTCGAGAACTGGGTTGCCAGCTGCGTGCCCAGGATTTCCCAGCGATTCTGCGCGTCGGGCGAAGCCAGTTCGGCACGCTCGACGATGATGGCGGTAGCGACATCGCCGAAGATGAAATGGCAATCGCGGTCGCGCCATTCCTGGTGGGCCGAGGTGATTTCCGGATTGACGACCAGTACGGCGCGTGCGGAACCGCAGCGCACCGCGTCTGCCGCCTGCTGGAGCGCGAAGGTCGCCGAGGAGCAGGCGACGTTCATGTCGAAGCCGAATCCGGTGACGCCGAGTTCCTGCTGAATCTCGATCGCCATCGCCGGATAGGCGCGCTGCATGTTGGCAGCGGCGCAGATCACGCCGTCGATGTCGGCAGCGGTCTTGCCGGCGGCAGCCAGCGCCTTGCGGCAGGCCGCGACGGCGACTTCGGCTTCCAGCGACAGTTCTTCGTCGGGACGCGGCTTAAAGCGCGGGTACATGCGCTGCGGATCGAGCACGCCTGACTTTTCGATCACATAGCGCTGCTTGATGCCGGATGCCTTCTCGATGAATTCGACGCTCGATTCCTGCATTGCGACGGCTTCGCCTGCTTCAATCGCGGCACGGTTGCGTTGGTTTTGAACTGCGACATAAGCGTTGAACGCTTCGACGAGTTCGGCATTGCTGATGATGTGTTCAGGCGTATAGAGACCGGTGCCGCTGATGATGGCTTTGAACATGGCGAAAGGTTGCTTGGCAACTCAAGGAATGAACGGGCGTTCATTATACGAGAGCATCAGAAGCTGCCCGCGAATTGATACCTGCTCCCCGGATGCCACATCGTAGCCACGGACGCGACCTCCCCTTTCGACAGGGTCCTGCGCTTGAGCACGAGGCAAGGGTCCTTGCCGGCGATGTGCAGCATCTCGGCGATCTCGCGCGGCGGGCTCAGTGCCTCGATGCTGTAGTTGACGCCCTGGAGCGGTGCCGCCGCCATCAGGTATTCGTTCGGCGTGATCACTGAAAAATCCTGCTGCATGTAATCAGGCGCTACATCCGGATTGACCCAGCGGTCCTCCACCTGGATCGGGATGTCGTTCTCGAAATGGACGATCACCGAGTGGAACAACGGGTGGCCGGTCTTCACCTCGAAATGAAGCGCAAGCTGCTCGCTTGCCTTGCTGCGCTCGAGCAGGTGCAGCTCGCTACGGTGCCGGTGTCCGCGAGCACGCACTTCTTCGGCAATGCTCTTGATCTCGACCAGCGTCGCCTGGTACTTGTGCTGCGCGACGTAAGTGCCGGAACCCTGGATGCGGCTCAGGATCTGTTCGTCGGTCAGTTCACGCACCGCACGGTTGACGGTCATGCGCGACACGCCGAACTGCTTGGCCAGCGCCTGTTCCGACGGGATGGCGTCGCCTTCCTTCCAGTGGCCGGACTGGATCTGCTCCAGCAGATAGTTCTTGATATGCAGGAAAGCCGGCACGCGCCCGACCTGCTCCTCCCCTCGTTCCACACTGCTTTCCAGTTCCCCTGTCATTCCGTCCTCGCGTCAACTTTTATCGATTTTATGGCATTAATTTGTATTGTCAATTGAGATTAATATTGCAGAAGTTGTCTATACAACTTAAGATAAAGCGTCAGCTCGAAATTCGCAAGGATTTTGGGCTGCGTTTTCAGGCCACGGCGACCGCCAAGCTTTCGCGGCGCCCGATTTCAGCAACTTGAGGAGACACTCAATGACTTCGCTTCACGGAAAGCAACTGCTCATTTCCGCATGCATCCTGGCCGCATTCGCGTCCGCTCCCGCCTCCGCGCAAATCAAGATCGGTTTCAACGTGCCGCTGACCGGCTTTGCCGCCGCCGATGGCAAATCGGCGCTGGAAGGCGCCAAGCTCGCCGTTGCCCAAGCCAATGCCAAGGGCGGCGTCGCCGGCCAGAAGATCGAACTGGTGGTGTATGACGACCAGGCCTCGCCGAAGGAAGCCGTACCGGTCGCGACCAAGCTGGTGGAAAAAGACAAGGTGGTCGGCGCCGTGTCGGGCTCCTACTCCGGTTCGACCCGCGCAGCCGCAGGCATCTTCCAGCAGGGCAAGGTGCCGTACGTCGTGTCCTACGCGATCCACCCCGATATCACGCTGACCGGCGACTACATGTTCCGCGTATCCGCGATGGGCGAAGTGCAGGGCCGCGCCGGGTCCATGCTGGTGCAGAACCTCGGCAAGAAGAAGATCGCGCTGATCACGCTGAAGAACGACTTCGGCCAGGCGCTGGCAGCGGGCTTCAAGGAAGGCGCAGCCAAGTTCGGCCAACAGATCATTAATGAATACGAGTACGGCATCCAGGATCGCCAGTTCGGCGCGCTGGTGTCGAAGGTGAAGTCGGACAACCCGGACGTGATCTACGCATCGGGCTACTACTTCACCGCTGGTCCGCTGGTTAGCCAGCTGCGCGCCGCCGGCGTGACCGCGCCGATCATCGGCCAGGAAGGCTATGACTCCGACAAGTTCATCGAGATTGCCGGCGCTGCTGCAGAAGGTGTGTATGTCACCACCTCGCTCGACCGCGACTCCGATTCAGCCGCGACCAAGGCTTTCCTCGCCGATTTCCGCAAGGAAGTAGGTTCGAATGCCGACATGGTTGCCGCATCTTCCTTCACCGCAACCAATGTCCTGATCGAAGGCCTGAAGAAGACCAACGGCAAGGGCGGCGAAGATCTGAAAAATGCGCTGGCTGCCGGCACCTTCGACACACCGATCGGTAAGCTGGCCTTCAACGACCTGCATGAAGTGAAGAAGGATGTGCAGGTGCAGATCATCAAGGACAAGGCATTCCGCCGTCACTCGGTGATCTCGGGTCCGCTGCTGTCGCCGCCGTCGAAGCCGGCGAAGTAATCGCTAGGAAGTTCCCTTCGCCAGCACGCGGGTTACTAAGGTTGGTCTACTGCAGCAAACAACCCGTCATCCCCGCGCAGGCGCGGATCCATAAGTAGGTAGCACGAGCAAGCTCACCATGGGTCCCCGCCTGGCCGTCCCTCGAAACTGCGGCCTTCGGCCTTGTTTTCGCGGGGACGACGGGGGAAGACACTGCAGGATCATCCGTTCGTGCCCGCCCGTTGGCGAAGGGAGAAAACCTCTCCTGTCCCATCCGCATCAAGGAGTCATCATGCTCTTCCTGGAGCTCACCGCACAAGGCCTCGTCCAAGGCAGCATCTACGCGCTGGTCGCGCTGGGTCTGACCCTGGTCTACGGCCTGCTGCGCATCCTGCATGTCGCACATGCAGCCTTATTTACATTGGGTGGTTACCTCGGCGTACTGGTCACCAATGCCACCGGCAGCCTGACGCTCGGCTTCATCGCCGCGATGATGGTCGCCGGCATGTCCGGTGTCGCCATGTACCGCCTCTGTTATGAACCGATCCTGAAACAACCTCCCTTCGTCGCGCTGATCGCATCGATCGGCCTGTACATCGCCTTCGAGGAATTGTTCCGCATCATCTTCGGCGCTGCCGGCCTGTCCTACCAGGCGCCGCCGCTGCAAGACCAGGTCGCGTTGTTCGGCGGCCTGCAGTTCAAGCAGGCGGAACTGCTGGTCATGCTCGGTACCGCCGTCATCATCGGCGTGCTTGGCTACCTGCAGACCAAGACCCGCGTCGGCGTCGCCTGCCAGGCCACCGTGTCCGATCCGCAAATGGCGGAATCCTTCGGCATCAAGCTGCGCCAGGTGCGTGACATCAACTTCTTCGTCGGCTCCGCGCTGGCCGGTTTTGCCGGCGTGTGGGTGGCGCTGCTGAACAACCTGGTGGAACCGACCATGGGCAGCGTGCCGTCCTACAAGGGACTCGCAATCATCGTTCTCGGTGGTATGGGATCGGTGCGCGGCACACTGCTCGCAGCCCTGGTACTCGGCGTCGTCGAGTCCTTCGGCACCATCTACCTCGGCAAGCTGCTCGACCGCAACGCGATCGCCTTTGCCTTCCTGATCGCGGTGCTGATGGTCCGCCCGCAAGGCCTGTTCGCGCGGAGATAACACATCATGGAATACGAAATTTCCCTGCTTACCTCGATGGCGATCAGCGTGCTGTTTGCGCTGTCGCTCAACCTGATCACCGGCTTCTGCGGCCAGATCAGCCTGGGGCATGCGGCCTTCCTCGGCATCGGCGCCTATCTGTCGGCGCTGCTGTCGAAAGCCGGCCTGCCCTTCCTCGCCACCCTGCCGCTGGGCATGCTGCTCGCCGGCATGATCGGTGTGGTAGTCGGCCTTGCCAGTCTGCGCGTGCGCGCCGACTTCCTCGCCATCACCACGATGGGCGTCGGCTTCCTGTTCGTCGGCATCGTCCGCCAGCAGGACTGGCTGGGCGGCGAGCTCGGCGTGTCGGCGATCCCCGATTCCGGCCTGTCGAAGATCGGCTTCATGACGTTCTCCCTCGTGCTGTGCGTTGCCACCGCTGCCCTCTGCATCTACATCCGCAAGTCGTGGATGGGCCGCGTGTTCAACGGCGTGGCGGAAGACGAGGACACGATGCGCGTGCTCGGCATCGACGTGCCGCGCTATAAGCTCGCTGCCTTCGCCATCGGCACCGCGCTCGCTGGCCTGGCTGGCGGGTTGTATGCGCAGCACCTGAAGTTCATCGGGCCGGACAGCTTCGGCTTCGTCGAGTCTGTGACGGTGCTCTCCATGGTCGTGGTCGGCGGCATCGGCTCGGTGGCCGGCGTGACCGTCGGTGCAGCGGTGCTTTCCGCACTGCCGGCATGGTTCCAGTTCATCGGCGACTACAAGCTGCTGGTGTACGGCGGTCTGCTGTTCCTGATGATGCGTTTCTCTCCGGGCGGCATGGCTGCCCTCGTGACGCGCCTCGTGCAACGTAACGGAGGCCGCGTATGAAGAATCAACTGCAAGCATTGCTGCGCGTCGCCAACGTCACGGTACGCTTCGGCGGCCTGACCGCGATCGACGATGTGTCCTTCGATGTCTATCCGGGAGAACTGCTCGGCCTGATCGGCCCCAACGGCGCCGGCAAGACCACGATGCTGCGCGCGATCACCGGTGTGGTACGCGCCACCGAAGGCGACGTCATGCTGGAAGAACAAAGCCTGACCGGCATGCCCATCCACAAGCGCATCCAGAAAGGCCTGTCGCTGTCGCAACAGCTGGTGAAGCCCTTCCGCGAGATTTCGCTGCTGGACAATGTCGCGCTCGCCGCCGGCATGGCACGCACACGCTCGCCGCTGAAGGCGCTGATGCATGTGTCACAGGAAGAAGAAGCCGCGGTTGGCCGCGAAATGCTGGAACGCGTCGGCATCTCTGCCCACGCCGACCAGAAGCCGGGCATCCAGCCGCTGGGCATCCTCAAGCGCCTCGAGATGGCTCGCGCTCTGGCATTGAAGCCCAAGCTCCTGCTGCTCGACGAGCCGTTGGCCGGCCTCAATTCCAAGGAAGCAAATGCGCTGGCGACCACCATCGCCGACATCAACCGCCAGGGCGTGACCATCATCCTGATCGAGCACAACCTCGGCGAAGTGATGCGCGTCTGCCAGCGCCTGGTGGTGCTGGACAACGGCCGCAAAATTGCCCAGGGCGAACCACGCGCGGTGATGAACGATCCGGCCGTCCGCGCGGCCTACCTCGGTGGCGACACCATCGCCGAAGCCGGTGCGGAGAAGGCGAAGCAACCCAACCTGTCCGTCGTCGGAGGCAACCATGCTTGAAATTCATCACCTCTCCTGCGGCTACGGCGCCTTCCAGGCGGTAAACGACCTGTCGCTTACGCTGCGGCCGGGCACCATCACCGGCCTGATCGGCACCAACGGTGCGGGCAAGTCGTCCACCCTGATGTGCGTGGCAGGCCATGTGGCGCTGCAGGCCGGCGCCATCATGTTCGATGGCCAGGACATCAGCGCGCTCACGCCCGACCAGCGCGTGCGCCGCGGCATCGCGATCTCGCCCGAAGGCCGCCGCCTGTTCAAGGACCTGAGCGTGGAAGACAACCTGCGCGTCGGCGGCCTGATCCAGCCGGCGAGCCGCTTCAAGCAGGACCGCGACTACGTGCTCAGCCTGTTCCCGCGCCTCGGCGAACGCCTGAACTCGCTCGCGGGCAACCTGTCCGGCGGCGAGCAGCAGATGCTCGCCATCGGCCGCGCACTGATGACCCGCCCCAAGCTGATCATGATCGATGAACTGTCGCTGGGCCTGATGCCCAAAGTCATCGACCTCTGCTACCGCGCGCTCAAGCAGCTGCAGCAGGACGGCATGACCATCCTGCTGGTGGAGCAGAACACCGACCGCGTGCTCGCCTTCGCCGACGACGTCTGCGTGCTGGAATCCGGCCGCACCGTCTGGCAAGGCAAGGCGAGCGACGCCATGAACGATACCTCTTTGACCGCCGCCTATCTCGGCCTGCACTAACTGAACCTGGAAGGAACAACAATGAACACGATGACCGACGCCACCAAACTGAACGACGATCCGCGCTGGGATGAGAGCCGCGTGATCCGCGCACCGCGCGGCGCGCAGCGCACCTGCAAGAGCTGGCTGACCGAAGCCGCCTACCGCATGATCCAGAACAACCTCGATCCGGAAGTGGCGGAGAACCCGAAGCACCTCGTGGTCTACGGCGGTATCGGCCGCGCCGCGCGCAACTGGGAATGCTTCGACAAGATCCTGGAAACCTTGAAGGACCTGAACGACGACGAAACCCTGCTGGTGCAATCCGGCAAGCCGGTCGGCGTCTTCAAGACCAACCCGGATGCGCCGCGCGTGCTGATCGCCAACTCCAACCTGGTGCCGAAGTGGGCCAACTGGGACAAGTTCAACGAACTCGACCGCAAGGGACTGTTCATGTACGGCCAGATGACCGCCGGCAGCTGGATCTACATTGGCAGCCAGGGCATCGTGCAGGGTACGTATGAAACCTTCGGCGAAGCCGGCCGTCAGCACTTCAATGGCAGCTGGGCAGGCCGCTGGATCCTAACAGCCGGTCTCGGCGGCATGGGCGGCGCGCAGCCGCTGGCTGCAACGCTGGCCGGCGCCGTGTCGCTGAACATCGAATGCCAGCAGTCCAGCATCGACTTCCGCCTGCGCACCCGCTATGTCGACAAGCAGGCCAAGGACATCGACGACGCGATCGCACTGATCAAGCACCACACCGAACGCAAGGAAGCGGTTTCGATCGCGCTGCTCGGCAACGCCGCCGAGATTCTGCCGGAACTGGTCAAGCGCGCAAAGGCCGGCGGCATCAAGCCGGACCTGGTCACCGACCAGACCTCCGCGCACGACCTGATCAACGGTTACCTGCCGATGGGTTGGACGGTCGAGCAGTGGAAGGCCGCGCAGCAAGACCACAGCCGCCATGCCGAACTGACCGCTGCCGCTTCCAAGTCTTGCGCGGTGCATGTGCAGGCAATGCTCGACTTCCACGCGATGGGCATCCCGACCGTGGACTACGGCAACAACATCCGTCAGGTCGCATTCGACATGGGCTTGAAGAACGCTTTCGACTTCCCCGGTTTCGTTCCGGCCTACATCCGCCCGTTGTTCTGCGAGGGCAAGGGTCCGTTCCGCTGGGTGGCGCTGTCGGGCGATCCGGAAGACATCTACAAGACCGATGCCAAGATCAAGGAACTGTTCCCCGAGAACAAGCATGTACACAACTGGCTGGACATGGCGCGTGACCGTATCTCGTTCCAGGGCTTGCCGGCGCGCATCTGTTGGCTGGGCCTGGGCGAGCGCCACATCGCCGGCCTCGCGTTCAATGAAATGGTGAAGAACGGTGAGCTGAAGGGCCCGATCGTGATCGGCCGCGACCACCTCGACACCGGCTCGGTCTCCAGCCCGAACCGTGAGACGGAAAGCATGAAGGACGGCACTGACGCCGTGTCCGACTGGCCGCTGCTCAACGCGCTGCTCAACACCGCCGGCGGCGCGACCTGGGTGTCGCTGCACCATGGCGGCGGTGTAGGCATGGGCTACTCGCAGCACTCCGGCATGGTGATCGTTGCCGACGGCACCGAGGCGGCTGCGAAACGTTTGGCGCGTGTGCTGGTCAATGACTGCGGCTCGGGCGTGATGCGCCATGCGGACGCCGGCTATGAAGCCGCGGTAGCATGTGCGAAGCGCAATGGCCTCAAGCTGCCGATGATCAAGTAAAGGGCGTAGGTTAGCTTGAGTGCGGGTGCAATCAGTTGATTCGATATGGTCCTTTCCCCGTCGTTCCCGCGAAGGCGGGGCCCCATAAGCCTGGAGTTCGAGCCGCCTCACTATGGGTTCCCGCCTTCGCGGGAACGACGGGGGAAGTGTGCAGGGAAACCGACCGCTGACACCCGCCCTCGAACGCATGTTGAAAAGATATGTGCAACCGCAGTACATACCACGAAAAGCAGAAAGCGATCGATATATGAACAACAGCCTTACCCTGCAACCCGGCCAGATGACCCTGACGGACCTGCGCGCGATCTGGCGCGACGCCATCCCGCTCGCGCTGGCGCCAACCGCTTATGAAGCGATCAACACTTCCGCTGCGACGATCCACAAGATCGTCGAGCGCGGCGCCCCGGCGTACGGCATCAACACCGGTTTCGGCAAGCTCGCCAAGACCCACATCCCGAACGACCAGCTGGAAGAGCTGCAGCGCAACCTGATCCTGTCGCATTCAGTCGGCAGCGGCGAACTGATCGCCGATGAAGTCGTGCGCCTGATCCTTGCGATGAAGATCGGCAGTCTCGCACGCGGCTACTCCGGCATCCGCGCGTCGGTGATCGACACCATGATCGCGATGTACAACGCAGGCGTCATGCCATGCATTCCCAGCAAGGGCTCGGTCGGTGCATCGGGTGACCTCGCGCCGCTCTCGCACATGACGCTGGCGATGATGGGCGAAGGCGATGCGCGCGTCGAAGGCCGGATCGTTCCGGCGAGGCAAGCACTCGCCGCCGCCGGCATCGAGCCGGTGACGCTCGCGGCGAAAGAAGGCCTGGCGCTGATCAACGGCACCCAGGTTTCCACCGCCCTCGCCCTGCACGGCCTGTTCCATGCGGAACGCCTGCTGGAAGCAGCAACCGTCTCCGGCGCGCTGTCCGTGGATGCGGCCAAGGGCAGCGACGCGCCCTTCGACCCGCGCGTGCATGCAGTACGCGGCCAACCCGGCCAGATCGCGGTGGCGAAGATCTATCGCCAGCTGCTTTCCGGCAGCGAAATCCGCCGCTCGCACCTGGAAAACGACGAGCGCGTGCAAGACCCGTACAGCCTGCGCTGCCAGCCGCAGGTGATGGGCGCCTGCCTCGACCTGATCGGCAATGCGGCACGTACGCTGCTGATCGAGGCGAATGCCGTCACCGACAATCCGCTCGTTTATTCGAAGGAAGGCGACGTCATCTCCGGCGGCAACTTCCATGCCGAGCCGGTCGCCTTTGCCGCCGATACGCTGGCGCTGGCCATCGCGGAAATCGGCGCGCTCTCCGAACGCCGCATCGCGCTGCTGATCGACTCCACACTGTCCGGCCTGCCGCCGTTCCTGGTCGCCGGTTCCGGCCTCAATTCCGGCTTCATGATCGCGCACGTAACGGCGGCCGCCCTCGCCTCCGAGAACAAGTCGCTCGCCCACCCCGCCAGCGTCGACAGCCTGCCGACTTCGGCCAACCAGGAAGACCACGTCAGCATGGCGACTTTCGCCGGCCGCCGTCTGCACGAGATGGCGCAGAACACCGCAACCATCGTCGGCATCGAATTGCTCGCCGCCGCTCAGGGCATCGATTTCCATCGTCCGCTCGCCACCTCGCCGATGCTGACCGAAGTCCACCAGCGTCTGCGCCAGCGTGTGTCGTTCTACGAGAAGGACCGCCTGTTCGCGCCGGACATCGAGGCGGCGAAGCAGATGGTGGTCAGCGGCGGCCTGAGCGCAAGCTGCCAGGACCTGTTCGCGGACCTCTACACCGCATAGGAGAAGCAATGCACCACAAGGCAGACATGACCCGCTGGCAAGGCCGCGTCGATGCCACCGAGGGCGACCTCGGCAAACGCTGGCACCAGATCGTAACGCCGCTGGAGGATGCGCCCCAGCCCGGCGGCGTGGCATTGATCGGCTTTGCCTGCGATGCCGGTGTCGCGCGCAATAACGGCCGTACCGGCGCGCGCCAGGGGCCTGCAGCGCTACGGGCAGTGCTCGGCAATATGCCGGTGCGGCGCTGTCACCTGATTGCCGATGCCGGCGACATCGTGCCCGTCGGCGATGGCGATGACGATGGACTGGAGCGCGCACAAGGCGAACTGGCTGCGACCGTCGCCGGCGTGCTCTCGCGCGGCAAGCTGCCCGTTGCAATGGGTGGCGGCCACGAGATTGCCTTCGGCTCCTTCAGCGGTCTTGCCCGTCATCTGGCGGTGAAGGAGAAAGCGCCGCGCATCGGTGTCATCAACCTCGACGCCCACTTCGACCTGCGCATGGCAGATCGCGCCAGTTCCGGCACGCCGTTCCGCCAGATCGCGGAAGACTGCCAGGCACGCGGCTGGCCCTTCCACTATTGCGTGCTCGGCATCAGCGAGTTCGCCAATACGCAGGCCCTGTTCGAGCGCGCACACGCCCTCGGCGTGCGCTGGATGCTTGACGAAGAGATGCACGTCGCCGCGCTCGACAAGGTCCGCGCGACGCTGGCCGAATTCATGTCACAGGTCGACCATGTGTATTTCACCGTCTGCCTCGACGTGCTGCCGGCAACCATTGCACCGGGCGTCAGCGCGCCCGCACCGCGCGGCGTTCCGCTTGAAGTGGTGGAACCGGTGGTCGACATGATCGCGGGCAGCGGCAAGCTGCGGCTCGCCGATTTCGCCGAACTGAATCCAAGCCATGACGTCGACCAGCACACCGCCCGCGTCGCTGCGCGCCTGCTGGCGCGCGTCGTCGAAAAAAGCAATGCATAAGCGATGCGCAAGCTGACCGCAGAAGATTACGTGGTCATGCCGTGGAAGAACGGCGGCGGGACGACCACGCAACTTGCCATCTCGCCGGCGGGCGCGAACCTGGAGAATTTCGACTGGCGCACCAGCACCGCACAAGTGGCCAGCGATGGCCACTTCTCCGCTTTTCCGGGCGTGGACCGCTCGCTGGCAGTGCTGCGCGGCCATGGCCTGATCCTGGCCGAAGGCGATGGCGAACGCTGCCGGCTGGGCGAAGGCGCGGACCCGTTCATGTTCCGCGGCGAACAACGCATCACCGCTTCGCTCAAGGGCGGCCCCATCACCGATTTCAACGTGATGACGCGCCGCTCGGTATGCACGCATACGCTTGAGGTTCTGGAAATACGGGGTACGCACCGGTACACGCCGCGGTCGGACCTGATGCTGGTCCATGTCGTGCAAGGCTTCAAGCTCGCCTGCCTTGATTCCCGCGGTCAGCTCGAAGTATGCAAGGAGGGCGATTCGCTCCTGGTGGATTGGCGCGAGGAAACGGAAATCGAACTGTCCGCGTTGCCGCCACTGTCCGTATGCATAGCCCACGTCACATTTAAGCGCATTCAAGGAAACAAGGAATGACTGAACAAAAACCCGTCTGGGACGCCGTGTGGGTCAACGTCCATCTTGCGACCATGTCTTCCCCGGGAAGCTATGGCGAAATCCGCGACGGCGCGATTGCGGTGCATGACGGCCGTATCGCCTGGCTGGGACCGCGCAGCGCGCTTCCCGCCCATCAGGCAGCCATTACGCATGACGGCAAAGGCTGCTGGCTGACGCCCGGACTGATCGATTGCCACACCCACATCGTGTATGCCGGCAACCGGAGCGACGAATTCGAAGCCCGCCTGAATGGCGCGACCTACGAAGAAATCGCCAAGCGCGGCGGCGGCATCATGTCCACCGTGCGTGCCACGCGCGCCGCATCCGAGCAGGAATTGCTCGAAGCCTCACTGCCGCGCGTGCGCAACCTGCTGGCGGAAGGCGTGACGACGCTAGAGATCAAATCCGGATACGGATTGGACCTGGACACGGAACGGAAGATGCTGCGCGTCGCGCGCGAGATCGGCAGGAAATTCCCCGTGCGCGTGAAGACGACTTTCCTCGGTGCGCATGCATTGCCACCAGAGTACGCGGGACAGGCCGACCGCTACATGGAGGCCGTTTGCCAGGAAATGCTTCCCGCTCTTGCCGCCGAAAATTTGATCGATGCAGTAGATGCTTTCTGCGAAAAGATCGGTTTCTCTGCCGCACAGACCGAACGCCTGTTCCAGGCCGCGCAGGAGCATGGCTTGCCGGTGAAGCTGCATGCGGAACAATTGTCGGACCAAGGCGGTGCTGCATTGACTGCGCAGTATCGCGGCTTGTCGGCCGATCATCTCGAATACCTGTCGCCCGCAGGCATCGACGCGATGGCGGAGTCCGGCACGGTTGCCGTGCTGCTGCCCGGTGCCTTCTACTTTCTCCGCGAAACAAAACTGCCGCCGGTGCAAGCATTGCGCGATGCACGCGTGCCGATCGCCGTATCGACCGACTGTAATCCCGGCACATCGCCGATGACATCCTTGCTGCTGGCAATGAACATGGCCTGCACCTTGTTCCGCCTGACACCACAGGAGGCATTGGCGGGGACAACGGCGCATGCGGCGCAAGCGCTCGGCATCGCCCATGAAACCGGCAGTCTGGCGGCGGGAAAAAGCGCGGACTTTGCGCTGTGGGAGATCGAAAGGCCGGTGGACCTGGCGTATGCTATCGGAGGCAATCCGTGCAGGCAGGTGGTGCACGGCGGCGTTCCTCGCTAGCTTGACGCACCAGCAACGTGCTTGCGGCCATCAGCCGGCCTGTTGATGGCGATATCAGCTGGATTTGATGCTGGACAAAGCCGATCACTCCACACATACCATGATGTGACTCCCTGATGTCGCAACCATCTGCCGCGATCCGGACATGCTGATCCCGATGCTGCCTGGCGAGCGAGCGGATCATCTGTGGAGCCGATCAAATGCCGACGACGATCTTTTCCAGGCATTTCCGCAGCATGTGCTTGCTTGTTGCCATGCTCGCCGGTTGTGGTGACGGCGGCGAGTCCTCCAGCAAACCCGTCGCATCTCAACTTCCCGGTACTTCGCAAGCCGGCAGCCCTTCGCCTGCTCCCGCCGCCCCGTCCTCTCCGGTGACGCTCATGGTGAGCGCAACAGCCACGGATCCTGACGGCGATGCCATCAACTATCAGTGGCGCGCGACCGACGGGACCATCTCGGAGGCGTCCGGTCCGAGCGTCCGGTGGACAGTCCCCGGAGGCAAAGGACTGCATTTCATTTACGTGCTGGCTTCGGACGGCAAAGGCGGTTATACCGAACGGACGCTTGCCGTCGACGTGGGCGAATTCAACGTGGCGGCAGAGTCCTTGCCGGCTGGTGGCGCCACGCCTCCGGTCAATCCGGAATTCAGTGGCGGCGTATATCGTTCCTATGTCGCCAACGACGACCCGAATCGCAGCGTGTATCTCCCCGATGTGGTGTTGCAACTCGATCCTCCCGCCGGCCGCGCCGCCGTGTCCACACTGCGCGGCGAGTTCGCTTTCGACAAGAAACCGGCCAGGGACTATCGCCTCCTCTGTTCAACCACCTCGTTTTCTCTGCTGCCTTGCGGCCAGGCATCAATCGGCACGATAGCGACCACGATCAGCCGGCCTTCGGTGATCCTGTCCAAAAACGCCATGGGATTCCAGGTGTACGGGCATGTCGAACAGGCCGACGGCTCGCTCTGCGGCGTCGATAATCCGTTCTTTGGAAAAGCGGACACGTTCACAGGAAAGCCAGTTACGGCAACCGCGGAACTGCTCGAAGATGAGATCGTGATTGCCGGCCCGCTGCGGGTGAATGCCTACGGCGACTACCATTTGCCGGGCCGGGGAGATCCGTCCGGCAGGAATCTCAGCGTGCGTATCAGCTGCGAGGGCCAGAGTCCGATGGTTGCGTCGGCCTCAGGTTTCGTCGCCCTTGATCCGGCCACTACGGTGCCGAGAAGCCTTGTCAATTTCACCCTGCCCAACAGCCGGCCCGTTGTATCCGCATTGGCAGCCGCCCGGAATGGAGACACCGTTGCCGAGACATCGGCCGGCGCGAAGCCGACCCAGCCTGCCGACGCCTTCGTCCAGCCCGACCGTTTTCTTGCCTATAAAGGGCGCGACGATCGCCTAAGCGCCTGCCGCTACTATCGGGCCATCGGTGCGGTCGCCGTCTGCGATGCGAATGGCGAAACCTCGGGCGAGATCACCTTCGATCAGTGGAAGCGAAGAAATTCGCTCGCCCCCTACAATGCCGGCAACACTGAGGTGAGCGCGCTTTACGTCAACAAGGTCGACCTCAACCTGACGCGCGACATGCACGGCACGCAGTTGAGTCCGACCCATAGCGCATTTTACGTATGCAACCACCCCGGTCCCAACGACGAAACGCAGCCCGAAATCGAGCGCGTGATCGGCGATGCCGCCAAGGGTGACAAACAGGTGGCATGCGTGGCCATGGACTATACGGTGCAGGAAGGTGTGAACGGCGGCCGTCCCTTCACGAAGTTCTATACGTTCGGCCCGACCGGCAAGCTCCTGACCTCGGTGAATCTTGACGGCTACGGCGAAAAATTCCTACCGGGCGTCTGCGTTGCCTGCCATGGCGGCGATCATTATGCCGGCCGCTTCCTGGACCCCGATCGCAAAGCCAGTCCGAATCTCGGCGCCCATTTCCTGCCTTTCGACACGGACAACTTCCATTTTTCGGCGAATGAAAAGCTCACCGAAAAAGACCAGGAAGTCGCCATCAAGCTACTCAATAGGATGGTGGTCGCAACCGAGTCTGCAGAATCGGCGCCGACAGCGATAACAAACCTGGTGAACGGCTGGTACGGCGGAGACATTGACAGCGTCGACAGAAACACGACGCTCGACAAGAATTTCGTTCCGCCTTCATGGACAGCGGCAGGGGATGAAGCCGTCAGGCTCTACAACAACGTCGTCAAGCATTCCTGCCGCACCTGCCATGTGGCCATGCGGAGCAATCTCGATTTCGACACATTTAACAATATCCGGCCTTGGCTAGGCACATCCCTGATTTGCGGCGGCGGCCCCGACCTGAACAACAATCATGCAATGCCGAATGCGGCGGTGACCTTCAATCGCTTCTGGAATTCAGCGCAGCCCACTACGGTTCAGGATTTCGTGCGCAGCACGAGCGGCAACACCAGTTTCAATTGCGAGCTCAAGCCGCATCCGTCGTTCAGATAACTACTGCCGTTCTGCGCGCATCGAGATCATTCCTTTCATCGGCTCCCACACCATCGCTGCCGAAATCTCCCTCATGCAGCGATGGTGTCCCAGCGGACACTCGCGCTCCTTGCAAGGCGAGCATTCGATGCCAAGGAAAATCGATTTCGCGACATCCGAAAACGGCGGCGCATGCAAGGGATCGGTCGGACCGTAAATCGCGACAATCGGCCGGTTGAGCGCCGAGGCGATATGCAGCAGCCCGGAATCGTTGCTCACCATTGCGCCAGCCTGTGCAATCAGCGCTACCGCCTCGTCGAGCTTCGTCGCGCCGGCCAGGTTGTGCACGCCGGGCGCCAGGGCGACGATCTCGTCACACACATCCTTGTCCTTGGGAGAACCCATCAGCGCAATCTGCACATCGGGCCGCTTGCTACGTATGGTCTTCGCCAGTTCGGCGAAATGCGTGGTCGGCCAACGTTTGGCCGAGCCGAATTCCGCTCCGGGTGCGAACAATACCAGCGGCTGCTTCATGTCGAGTCCAACGCGTGACATTACGTCGACGATGCGATCTTCCGCGACGGCCAGCGCCGGCCGAGGCAAGGCGGATGGCGGCGGCACATCGCGCGCCGGTGCGTTCGCCAGCGCGGCGTAAAAGGACACCATCGGCCGCGGCGCATCACGGTTGTCATGATGGATCACATTGAGCAGGCCGTAGCGCATTTCCCCCTTGTATCCGACCCGGCGAGGAATGCCGGTCAGCCAGGGAATCAAGGCGAACTTGAGTGTGTTGGGCAACACGTACGCGTCGGCATAGCCGCGCGTGCGCAACATCTTCGCGTACTCACGGCGCTCGCGCAGCTGCAGCGCGCCGTGACGGAACGGTGCCTCCAGTACGGTATCGACTTCGTGCATCGCGCGCCATACGGGCGCCACCCATGCGGGCGCCAGCACGTCGATCGGCCGGTCGGGGTTGCGGTCATGCAAGAGACGCAAGAGCGGCTGCGCCATCACAGCATCGCCAATCCAGTTGGGTGAAATGACCAGCGTGCGAGGCACGCCTTGCACCGGAACCGTCATTTATTGCGGGGCACACGGCCCATCAGGAAGAATTCGTCGTTCGGCCGCATGGAGATGACATTGGCCATCCGGTTCGACAAGCCGAAGAAGGCGGTGATCGCCGCAATGTCCCAGATATCCTCGTCGTCGAAGCCGTGCGCGCGCAGCGACGCGTAATCCTCGTCATCGACTTCATGCGAACGCAGGCAGACCTTGATCGCGAAATCGAGCATCGCCTTCTGGCGTGGCGTAATGTCGGCTTTCAAATGATTCACCGCCACCTGGTCCGCCACCAGCGGCTGCTTTGCATAAATGCGCAGCAAGGCGCCGTGGGCGACAACGCAGTACAGACAGCCGTTCTTCGCGCTGGTCGCGGTCACGATCATTTCGCGGTCGGCCTTGGTCAGGCTGCCGGTTTCCTTCAGCATCAGGGCATCGTGGTAGGCGAAGAAGGCGCGGAACTCGGCGGGGCGATGTGCCAGTGTCAGGAACACATTGGGTACGAAGCCGGCCTTTTCCTGCACCGCCAGGATCATCTGCTTGATGTCGTCGGGCAAGGAATTGATATCGGGGACCGGGAACCGGGAAATCGGTGCAGCCATGCTCATGCTTCTGTCTCCTTGGCGAATTGAAGGTGGTACAGGTTGGCGTAGACGCCATTCTTTTCCAGCAGTTCTGCGTGCGTGCCCGTCTCGACAATGCTGCCTTCGGCAAGCACGACGATGCGGTCGGCGCGTTCGATGGTCGATAACCGGTGTGCGATAACGAGCGTGGTGCGGCCCTGCATCAATTGTTCGAGCGCGGCCTGCACGGCGCGTTCCGACTCGGTGTCGAGAGCGGACGTGGCTTCGTCCAGGATCAGGACGGGCGCATCCTTGTAGATCGCCCGGGCGATCGCAAGGCGCTGGCGCTGGCCGCCGGACAGGCGGCTGCCGTTGTCGCCAATCGAGGTGTTGAGACCTTCGGGCAGCCCGGCGATCACGTCGGCAAGGTGTGCTGCCTTCGCCGCAGCTTCGATCCGGGCCTGGTCAGGCTGGGCATCGCCGTATGCGATATTGGCGGCAACCGTGTCATCGAACAGCACCACGTTCTGGCTCACCATCGCGATCTGCGCACGCAGACTGGCGAGCGACACTGACTCGATAGACTCACCGTCGATCCGGATCTCGCCGCTCGTAACAGGATAAAAACCCGGCACAAGATTAACCAGCGTCGATTTCCCGCCGCCGGACATGCCGACGAAAGCAACAGTTTCACCCGGCTCGATGGTTAGGCTGACATCCGACAGCGCCGGCTTCTTCTGTTCCGGATAAGTGAAACCAACGTCAACGAATTCCAGTCTGCCGCGCGCACGGCCCGGCAAGGTCTTGCCGGTTGTACGTTCCGGCTCGGCATCGATCAGCGCGAACACCGCGTCCGCAGCAGCCATGCCGCGCTGCAAGGGTCCGTTGACTTCCGCCAAGTGCTTGAGCGGCGTAAGCAACATCAGCATGGCGGTAATGAAGGAAGCGAAACTGCCGACCGTGGTCGTGCCTTCATTGGCCTGGACGAGCGCGATCACGATCACTACCGACACCGCAAAGGCAGTCATCAGTTGCGTGATCGGCACGGTGGCAGCGAAGGTGCTGGCCATGCGCATGGAGTAGCTCCGCAGCGTGCCGGCCCGGTGCTCGAAACGTTTGCGTTCGTAATCCTGGCCGCCGAAGATCTTGATGACCTGCTGCGCGCGCGTGGTTTCTTCGATGACCTGTGTCAGCTCGGCATTGATCGTCAGGAATTGCTGGTTGAGGCGGCGCAGGCGCTTACCGGTGAAACGCACGACAAATGCGATCAGCGGAATCAATACCAGCGTGATCAGGGTAAGCGCCGGGTTGAGCCAGAACAGGTAACCCAGCAGGCCGACCACCGTAAGCGTGTCGCGGATCATGGACGTGAACACGTTACGCAGCATGTCGATGATCTGCTGCACTTCGAACATCATCGAGTTGATCACGCGCCCGACCGAAGACTGCGCGTAGAAACCGATGGGCACATCGAGCAGGCGCACGAACATCTGCTGACGCAATTCGTTGAGCATGCGTGTCGATACCCATGCCAGCATATAGTTGGTCATGAAGGTGGAGAAACCGCGCAGCGCGAAGATGCCGATCACGAATGCCGGCACCAGCCAGAGGGAGAACGACACCTGCCCCTTGAAGCCGTTGTCCAGCAGCAGCTTCATCATGGCTGCCAGCGCAGGCTCGGTACCGGAGGTGATCACCATGCCGACCAGGGCCAGCAGCAATCGCCCCTTGTACGGCACGACCATGCGGGACAGCCGTTTCAGATGCGGGGACAATCTCATGAAAAAACTCGTTGCATTGTTGGCTCCGGTTCCGGGTGGGCCCGAAACAGGTGATTCTTGAGAAACCGGCAGGAGCGCCGGGAGAATGTTGCTGGGCGTAGATTATAGAGGATGGGAATCCGCGCGGGGCAGCAGCCTGGCCTTCATTGGCGCGCCCTGCCATCAGGTATACTCCCGGCAGTTTTCCGCCCGTTACGGAGAGTGACAACCTGTCATCTCGCACGGTATTCCATGCAAGGCTGCCAACAATGCTGATTTCGGTCATCGTCACCACCTACAACCGCCCCGACGCCCTGTCGGCCGTCATCCGCGCGCTGCTCGACCAGACCGATCCGGATTTCGAGGTAATCATCGCCGACGATGGCTCGGGCCAACCGACGCGCGATGCCCTGGCGGCCTTTCGCCATGCCGCGCATACCCGCGGGCTGAAGCGCCTGGTGCATGCATGGCAACCCGATGACGGCTTCCGTGCGTCCGCCGCGCGCAACCTCGGCGTATTCGCGTCGCAGGGCGAATATCTCGTGTTCCTCGACGGCGATTGCGTGCCGCGCCCGGATTTCATTGCGCGCCACCGCCTGCTTGCCGAACGGGGCTTCATGGTATCCGGCAGCCGTGTGCTGCTGTCCGAGGAATTCACCAAATCCGTCCTGTCGTCCGGCGAAGCAATCCACACCCGCGGCCTATCCTACTGGCTGCAGCAGCGGTTGGCGGGTAACACCAACAAGATCGTGCCGCTGCTGCATTTCCCGAACACCGGCCTGCGCCACTACCGGAAAGTGAAATGGAGCCGCATCAAGAGCTGCAACCTGGCGATCTGGCGCGATGACTATGCCGCTGTTGATGGTTTCGACGAGAGCTTCGTCGGCTGGGGGCATGAAGATGCGGACGTGGTGTTACGCCTGGCCCGCCATGGCATCCGCCGCAAGGGCGGCGCATTTTCGACCGAGGTGTTCCATCTGTGGCACCGCGAAAATACCCGCGCGACGGAATCCGAAAACCGCAAACGGGTCGAGGAGCGCATGAAGACCGGCGTCACCCGTGCCGATGCCGGTTTGTCAGCCCATCCCAAGGCCGAAGACCATGTGGAAGTGATTTGCGGGTAAATCTCAGCGTGAAGGTGCCGTGCGGGTCATGCGCGCATGCACCAGTTCCGCAATCCTGTCCCAGGTAAACGCCCGCGCAAACTCCAGGTTCGCCGCACTCACCGATTCCCAGTACGGGCGATCCTCGAATTTCACGATTTCCTGCTTCCACGACGCCGCGTCGAGTTGCGCGGCGTAACGCGGATGGTCATGCGCCCACACCTCGATGCTGTCGAGCCTGTGCGTGATCACCGGGATGCCTGCGGCCATGCCTTCGAGGATGGTCAGGCCGAAGCTTTCCAGGTCGGTCGGATGCAGCAGCAGGAAAGCCTGCCGCAGCAAACCGATCACCTCGTCCTGCCGCTTGCGCCCATGGAAGGTCATGCCCGGGGAACTGCCGTGTTTCGCCAGCAATTCCTCCAGCAGGGGACCGTCGCCGACGATATCGAGGTGGTACCCGCGTTCGGCCAGCCCGCTGCCCGCGAAGAAATCCGCCAGCCAGTCCACATGCTTGCTCTTGTCCAGCCTGCCGACGAACACCATGCGGCGTGAATCCGGAAACTGCGGCGCATGCGCCGGAAAGAACGGTGCGTCCACGCCAAGCGGCAACGACTCCACCTCCACACCCCACTTGCGCTTCGCGCGCGGGGCGGCCCGGTAACCGAAGAAATACACATCCTTCGCCGGCACTCTCCGGAAAAATCCGCGCATCGACACGCCGGGCAGGAAATGCCGGAAGCGGTCGCGCAGTGCGGGGTACTGCTTTTCCAGCAACCAGGCATCCATCTCATAGAAGGTCAGGATGGTATCGAAGGCGGCCAGGTCGATGCCGCTTCGCGCCAGCGAACGGAAGAAACTGTAGCTTTCGATCTTGAAGCGGCTGGTCATCAGCAGCTTGCTGAGAATGCGATTACGCCGCGAATCGCGGCCTGTAAACGGAATCGTGCGCAGGGTATAACCTGCGGCGTCGACCAGCACCTTCGCACCGTCTCCCGGATCGCCGCTCAGCACCGTCAGGCGCACCTTGTCCTTCATCCTTTGGCTGAGCTGGCTGACGACCGTCTCGGTGCCACCGATGTAACAGGCGACCGTCGGGCAGATGAAAAGAACGTTCAAGGATGCCGTCATCGCGCAGTCCCGGATGTCGACGCCGCTCCGCGCAGCAATCCGCCGTGCAGGCCAATGAACAGCATCAGCCATGCATGGCTGATCGTGCCTCGGAACATGGTGTTGGTAAAGCTGCCGACGATGCACACCACCGCGAATGCGAACAGCACGCCTCCCTCCAGCGATGCACGCTGCTTCCATCCTGTCCACAGCAAAGCCGCGTACAACCAGATCAGCGCGATCACACCGGGCAAGCCGTAACTGGCGGCATAGTAAAGGAAGGCATTGTGCGGCTCGACGAAACCGACACCTTCGCCGGTCCTTGGCGTGCTATGCCATTCCTTGCTGAAGCCTTCGGGTCCCGCGCCGGTCAGCGGATGCGCGCGCACCACTGCGGCGGCGGTGCGCCACATTTCGTAGCGGTATCCGAGCGAGGTTTCGGTCACCGCGCTCTGCATCAGCCTGAAGTCGTTCACCGCCGCCTCGATGCGCGTCTGCACACGCGGCGACATCAGCAGCACGGCAGCCGCGGCCGCACACACCAGCATGACCTTGACGGTGCTGGCGCGGGGAAAAAGGTTGAAGAAGATGAAAGGCAGTAGCACCAGCACCGCCAGCATGCCGCTGCGCCCGTCACCGGTCAGCAGCCCGGCATAGAACACGGCCATGCCCAGCAGGTAGAGCAAGCGGATTTTTTGAACGGGCTCATGCCGGTACAGCACGGACATGAGGACGATGCCCATGGCGAGGAGTTGCGAATACAGGATGTAGTTGTACAGCGCGGCAGGCAGCCACGGACTGACAAACAGGCCCGTCGCCGTGCCGGTGGCAAAGCAGAATACGACGAACAGGCCCGCAAGGAATGCGCGCAGCCAGGGAAGCACCGGATACCTTGCGGCCGCGAGAAACACACCGAATGCGAACAGCCAGTAATACGACAATCCAAGATGTGACAGCGCCGCCGCGCGGTCGTCATGCACGGCCAGCGACAGTATCGGCAATGCGGCAAGGATCAGGGCCGGCAATACCCAGGGATAGGTGCGCCAGCGTCGCAACGCATCGACTAAGCCGCCGGACGCGACGAACAGCGTGAACGCCAGCGCCAGCGACAGGAACAACAGCGCCTTGGAAACGGGAAGGAAAAAGAAGGCCGCGCAAAATGCCTTTTCTGCTGCACTACCGGATTGCACCGACAGCCCTTTGTAATCGACCGATGTCATGGGTTCTTGTAATCGCTTGTGGTCGGCCTGGAGGCGTGGATCGGATGAATCGCGTAGACGCGCCTGACTGCCAGTGCGGATTATAGCGGTCATCGGATGCAGGTTGACGATTTGTGAAGTTGCCGGTCGCCCTGCTGCGGCATCGGCGCCGGCCGGAACCGGAAGACTCCGGTTTGCATGAGCCAATAAAAAAGGCAGGACCAGCCTGCCTTTGCAAGTTCGGCACCGCGCTTACTTGGTCTTTTCAGCCTTGTTCTCGGCCTTCTCGGCTTTCGCGTCTGCAGCGGCGGCTGACTTGTCAGCCTTTGCTTCCGCTTTCTTCTTGGTCGCCTTGGCCTCAGCCTTGGCCTTGTCCTTCTCCATTTTCGCGTCGGCCTTCTCGGCCTTTTCATCCGCCTTGGCGGATTCCTTCGCCGCCTTGGAATCGGACTTGCTGTCCGAGCTCATGGTGCCGGAGGACTTGTCAGCCGGCGTGGCCGTATGGGAAGCGGCAAATGCGGTGACCGAGAATACGCTGGCAATCAACATCGCAATCAGTTTCTTCATAAGTGACCTTTCATGGGGAGTTGATCAAATAGTCCACTTCCTAGTCTAGTCATGCGGTCAGTTCGTCACTTAACAAAAAATAAAAAGTTACACATTTCGCCACACCAAGATGAGCAGAGGAAAAGCCGACGCTTCCCCTCAGAAATCGTCCCAGTGCGGCTGCGGCCCGAAGTGCTCCATCAGGTGATCGATGAAGGCGCGAACCTTGGGCTGCATGTAGCGGTTGGGCTGATAGGTGGCATACAGCCCCATGCCCGGATTGGCGATGCTGTCCGGAAGAATTTCCTTCAGGCGACCGCTCTTCAGGAGAGGTCCGAGTATGTAGGTAGGAAAGAGGATGATACCCATGCCGCCGAGGGCAAGCTGGATCAGCGCCTCTGAATTGTTGACGCGGCAGCGGCTGCTTGTGCTCACGTCCAGCGAGACTTCCTTATTGCCAATCATGTAGCGCCAGCCGCTGTGTGGCGCAGGGATGCCGTGGTACACCAGGCAGTCGTGGTTCAACAGTTCCTGCGGCGTGCGGGGCGCGCCGCGCCGCGCAAGGTATTCCGGCGAAGCACAAGTCACCCAGCGCACGGGGGCGATTTTGCGCGCCACCATGGTCGGCGAAGGATGGTCGGTAATGCGGATGGCCAAGTCGTAACCTTCATCCACGATGTCGACAATGCGATCGCTTGCATTGAGCTCGATCTCGACCTTCTCGTGACGTTGCAGGAAAGTCTGCATCGCGGGTGCCAGATGCAGCGACGCGAAAATCACCGGCGAGGTGATGCGCAGTACGCCGCGCGGTTCTGCCTGCAGTTGCGTTACCGTTTCCGCGGCGGCATCAATCTCCTGTGCGATGCGCGCGCAGTGCTCGTAGTAGGCCGCCCCGATTTCGGTAACGCTCATCCGCCGCGTCGTACGGTTCAACAGGCGCACCCCTAGCGCACGCTCTAGGTTGCTGACCTGCTTGCTGACCAGCGACTTCGACGTCTTCAGCTCCGCCGCCGCCGCGGAAAAGCTTTTGGTCTCCACCACCTTGGCGAAGGTCATCATTTCGGGCAGGTGTTCCATGGCTCCCCCAATTGTCCACATATGGAAACAATATTATTCCAATTCACATAATTGTAAATATACGGGAACAAACCATAATGTGCCTCAAGGAGCCGCCCACAAGGCCTCCCCTCTCGGAAGAAGGAGCACATCATGAAAGCCAATGCCCAAAAGGCCTTTGCACACATCGCCCACCACCACCGCGATGGCGCCATGTCCCAAGCAGACATGGAACTGAACCCGGCCGGCGAAACCCTGTCGCTGCGCGCTTCCCAGCACCTGCACCTGCGCGGTGCCTACGGCTGGACAGTCCGCGCGCTGGCCGGTACCGTCTGGATCGCGCAGGACGGCGACATCCGGGACGTGGTTCTGGAAGCCGGGCAAAGTATCGTCCTGGACCGTGCCGTTCCGGCGCTGCTCTCGCCGATGGGCGATGCGCGCATCAGTCTGGCACGCGATGCCGGCCGCTGCACCGCCGCCTGCCGGACTGCCGCCCCGGCATCGCTTCCAGCCACGGCCGGCGCCGCCTTTGCATGACGCGGAGGACATCATGTTCAACCTGCTGCCCCTCCCGCTCGACTGGAAGTTCACCCTGCCGTTCCGCATGCCCGCGCGCGAGGTGCACGACACCTGGCGTCTCGTGGACGGCACCATGGTCACCCTGCGCGGTGCCCGGGCCGACGACGGCAACCTGATCCAGGATCTGGTGCGAGGCTTGTCCGTCAAAAGCCGCTACCAACGTTTCTTCAGCCCCATCCATGAGCTGACCCCGCGCATGCTCGAGCGCTTCACCCGCAATGTACCGGGCGAGGCCATGACCTTGCTGGCCGTGATCCGGCAGGACGGGCGCGAGGTCGCGATTGCGATGGCCCAGTACGTGGCCGATCCGTTCCCGTCGCGCTGCGATTTCGGTGTAGTGGTAGCAGATCAATGGCAGCACGGCGGCCTGGGCCGCAAGCTCATTCAGGCGCTGATCTGCATTGCGCGCGCAGCGGGCTTCGAAAAGATCGAAGGGGATGTTTTGGCAGAGAACAAGCCGGTCCAGCGGCTGATGCTGGATTTGGGTTTCATGTTGAAGCAGCACCCGGAGGGACCGGATCTCACCAAGGTGTCGAAGCGGCTGGCTGCATCGGAGTGGAAGTGCTCGGCGTTGACGGCGCTGGCGGGTGAGAGGCGCTCAGGATCGTATGTATAACGAAAGATGAGGAAGCAGTCGTACGCATCTCCTTTGAACGGGCAGAAGCATACGTTCGCATGCGGGCATCGGGGGATCGATCGTATCGCCTCCTCGTCCCCGTCATTCCCGCCTTCGCGGGAATGACGGGGGAAAGGAAATACGCGAATTAAAGCCAATCGCCCGCAATCAATCCACGTCATCTGAGGCAACCGGCTCAATACTCCACCGTTGCACCCTTCACGCCCAGCTTCTCGAACAGCGTCTGCTTCAACCCATCCGCCGGCGCCACGCGCCAATCGTCCGCCAGCCGTATCTCGCAGCTGCCCACGCCATCCTGCATGTAACGCATCATCAGCGGCAAACCATTCTCGGAACGATACGGCGCGAGGATGCTCTTCATCTGCACCGCATCCAGCCGCGTCGTCAGCGAGAACGCAAACTGCTTGCCGAACTGCACGCGCGCCATCGCGATATCCATCACCTTTTCCGCCGTGATGCGTACGCCGCCGTTGAAGCGGTCTTCCGTCACCTTGCCGAGCACCGCGAGGAACTCGTCTTCCTTGAACAGCTGCTTGTGGGCCTCGAACAGCTCGCTGTACACCGTCACGTCCACGGCTGCGGTACCGTCGTCCAGCGTGGCAATTGCCATTTTGCCCCGCTGCGTCATCTGCACCCGTACCGCGCTGATGATGCCCGCCAGCAGACGCGGATCGCGAGACGGCTCGAGCGAGACAAGCTTTGTCTTGATGAACTTGCGCACTTCGCTCTCATAGGCGTTGAACAGGTGGCCCGACAAGTAGAAGCCCAGCGCCAGCTTTTCTTCGGTCAGGCGCTGCTTGTCGCTCCATGCCGGCACCTTGACGTATTCCGGCGGCGGAACCATGTCATTGTCATCGCCGCCGAACAGGCTGACCTGGTTGGCCGATGCATGCGCCTGCTCCGCGCACTCCATCGCGAAGTTGACCGATGCAAACAGGATGCCGCGATCGACACCGAAGCAATCCATCGCACCGGCGCGGATCAGCGCTTCGATGGTACGGCGGTTGATCTGCTTCTTGTCCACGCGCTTGACGAAGTCGAACAGGTCCGTGAACGGGCCGCCCGATTCGCGCGCGGCAATGATCGCTTCGATCGCATTCTGCCCCGAGCCCTTGACCGCGCCAAGGCCGTAACGGATCTGCGTCGACTTCTTGCCCGGCTCACCGACCGGCACGAAGCGGTAATCCGACTTGTTGATATCCGGCGGCAGCATCTGCAGCTTGCAGATGTCGATCGCGTCCTCGACCAGGATCTTGATCTTGTCGGTGTCGTCCATGGCCAGCGACATGTTGGCTGCCATGAACGCGGCGGGATGGTGGGCCTTGAGATAGGC
>Ga0196972_1000119_pt1 | contig 65140 bp, 54 predicted proteins | sample S1v_2013CmetaG_FD_148618 | JGI IMG/M metagenome (GOLD analysis project Ga0196972, IMG submission 148618) | Soil microbial communities from Anza Borrego desert, Southern California, United States - S1+v_20-13C | ecosystem: Environmental > Terrestrial > Soil > Desert | place: USA: California...
CAGTCGCCAATAAGTGAAACAAAGGGAAAAACACAAGACTTAAAAGTTTTTTCCTCGCAAAAAAATGAGGAAAAAACAGAGGTGATGATTAAATCTGGGTAGTCTTTTCTGAGCTGACCGGGTGAAGTGGAATGGGGAATTTGTAATGGGGAATTTGGGGCGAACAAAACCACTAAGAAAAGGAGGCAAAGAAAAATTAGCGCCTGGAACGGTCAAAAAAATTTCTCGCTTCGTTCGAAATGAAAGATCAGATTTGTAATGCTCCGTATTTCTATTGCAGGGTTGGGTTGTACGCTGCCGCTACCTGTACAGCACCGAGCACCCATACTTCCCCACCCTCACCTTACCGCTCAGTTTCTTTTTTTCCGAAATTTTGTTGCCCGTAACAAACGTATACCAAGACCCGCCTGGAAGAGGGATATCTATTGTTTCGCTATTTGCATTAAAAACAACCAGTGTTGAACTCCACTTACCCTGCTCTTTTCTGCCACCTGCCACAAATGCAATGACGCCGGGCGCAAGTCCATCAAGGAAACTGATGTTTTTTCTTATCTCCTCACCCGTTTGCATTCTGAACAAAGGTTGCTCCCTCCGCATCTTAATCAGTGAGCGTATGTAATCATATACCTCATAATTCTTTGTTTTTTGGTCCCAGTCTATTGCATTGATGCTATCTCCCGCGTTATAAGAATTCTCATTTCCTTTCTTCGTGCGCACAAACTCACCGCCGGCATGTATAAAACTAATTCCCTGAGATGTCAAAACTATTGAAAGTGCCAGTTTGTACATTTCCCTCCTCGCCTCTTCATTTACATCTTTTGCTGACACTTGAATTTTATCCCACAACACATGATTATCGTGGCACTCTGCATAATTTACAGTTTGAAAGGGATGTGTTGCATATGGGGCTTTTGAATAATTAACCTTTGTGTAATCAATTCCCGGGTGTGGGCATGAAGCAACCACGCCAAATTTTACGCTTTCTTCCATTCCTTTCCTTCCGTTTACAAAACCAGGCTCTTCGTGCACGAATACGCTGCCTTTAATTCCATCACGCATATCATCACTAAAAACCGCTATCCTGTCTAATTTACCCGCATTTATTTTCAATGCCCTTAAAGAGTCAGGCAATGGCGATGAGCCAGCCGTCCAACCTTCACCATAGATCAGGATATCTGGCTTAATAGCATGCAGTTCTTTTGAAATGATATTCATTGTTTCTATATCATGCACACCCATCAGGTCAACACGAAAACCATCTATGTGGTATTCCTTCACCCAATAGAGCATTGATTCTAACATGAACTTTCGCATCATTGCTCTTTCACTTGCCATTTCATTGCCGCAGGCCGTGGCATTTGAAAATTTTCCGTCGCTGGTTTGCCTGTAATAATAACCGGGTACCAGTTGATTGAAATATGAATCCTCTGTAAGCATGGTGTGATTATAAACAACATCCATCACCACGCGCAAACCATTTTTGTGAAATGCCATCACCATTTCCTTGAATTCTTTTATCCTCACCCTTCCATCATAAGGATTGGTGGAATAAGATCCTTCCGGAACGTTGAAATTCATGGGTTCATAACCCCAATTATACTGTGGCTTATCGGGCCGGGTTTCATCAACGCTTAAAAAATCAAATACAGGCAACAAATGCACGTGGGTGGCGCCTAGTTCGCGTATATGATCGAGCCCTGTAGAAAGGCCGGCGCTATTTTTTGTACCCGTCTCAGTCAACCCCAGGTATTTTCCCTTGTTCCTGATCCCTGATGTAGGTGAAATGCTGGCATCGCGCACATGCAATTCGTAAATGACTGCATCTGTTTTATTCTTGAAAATTGGAGCCACATCATTCTTCCATCCAGCGGGATCCGTTTCGCGTAAGTCAATTATCATCGCTCGCCTGCCATTTACCCCCGTAGCAATGGCATAAGGATCAGGTACGGCTTGAGACCATTGACCATTTACCCGTACACGAAAGCAATAAAATTTTCCTTTTCTATCACCTTTCAATCGTATGGCCCAGGTTCCATCATCTCTCTTTTGCATATTGAGAATTTCTTCTGCAGATCCGCCCATGCCTTCCGCATAGAGAAAGACCTGCGCACTGTCAGCCGGGGGAGACCAAATCTTTAAAACAGATTCACCAGGACTATAAGTGAGACCCAGGTCGTTTCCATGATAGGGCGGATAAATGGAAAAATCAGGAATTTGTGCCTTTATTGAAATTGCGGGTAATACAAGAGCACTTAGCATTAATAAGATTCTCATTCATTCCAAAATACGAAGTCTGTATTCAATTTCAAATTTTCAAGGCATAACATTCAGTCAATTTTCAAATTGTTTAATTAAATTGTCAGCTTAACTAACAAAACTCAACTCGCATTATGGGTGATTTCCAGGTAAAGAAACAACCAAAGAAGTATGATGTGGTAATTGTGGGCTCTGGTGCCGGAGGTGGAATGGCAGCTTACATGCTGGCCAATGCAGGTCTGAAAGTTTGCATGGTGGAAGCCGGGCCTTTGTATGATCCTCAAAAAAATATAACACAGCTAAAAAATCCCTGGGAATCTCCCCGTCGCGGTGCAAGTACAAAGCTTCGTCCTTTTGGGGATTTCGATGCCTGCTATGGTGGGTGGTCGCTCGAGGGCGAACCCTATACAAAGGCCGAAGGAACACAGTGGGATTGGTGGAGAGCCAGAATGCTTGGCGGCCGAACCAATCACTGGGGCCGCATTTCTTTACGTTTTGGTCCCAAAGATTTTAAGAGAAAAAGTATCGATGGCCTGGGTGATGACTGGCCAATCAGTTATGATGACGTGAAACCCTTTTATGACAGGGTTGACCGGTTGATCGGAATTTTCGGCACACGCGAGGGTTTGGAGAATGAACCTGACGGGATCTTTCTGGCTCCACCAAAACCAAGGCTACACGAGATTTTCATTAAGAATGCCGCCACTACGGCCGGGGTGAAAGTGATTCCTTCAAGGTTGTCAATCCTAACCCAGGCATTGCCTGGAAATAAAGACAGAAGCCCTTGCTTCTACTGCGGTCAGTGCAATAGAAATTGTAGTTATGCTAAAGCTGATTTCTCTTCTCCCAATGTGCTCATCTACCCTGCCATGAAGACTGGCAACATTGACATTATGAGTAATGCAATGGCACGAGAAGTAATAACGAATAGTGAAGGATTGGCAACAGGAGTGTCTTATGTGAGCAAAGACGATTTGCTAGAATACCAGGTAGAGGGCAGAGTAGTAATATTGGCAGCGAGTGCATGCGAATCAGCCCGCCTTTTATTGAATTCCAAGTCAAAGCGCCATGAAAATGGCCTTGCAAACAGCAGCAACGTAGTAGGAAAATATCTTCATGATTCTACGGGCGCTGCTATGGGAGGAATCTTACCACAACTCTTCGGAAGGAAAAGATACAATGAAGATGGTGTGGGAGGCATGCATGTATACTCACCCTGGTGGCTGGATAATAAAAAACTTGATTTCCCCCGGGGATACCATATAGAATATTGGGGTGGAATGAGCCAGCCTTCTTATGGATTTAGCTGGGGCATTGAGGGCCTGAATGGAAAATATGCCGTGAATGGAACGGAGAAACAACCCGGAGGGTATGGCAAATCATTGAAAGAAGATTACCGTCATTTCTATGGATGTGGAGTGGGAATGGCTGGCCGCGGCGAAGCGATTCCTCTCCAGTCAAACTACTGTGAGATCGATCAAAAGGTAGTAGACAAATACGGCATCCCCGTGCTGCGGTTTAACGTGAAATGGAGTGAGCATGAAATAAAGCAGGCAAAGCACATGAAGGAAACCTTCAAAGAGATCATGCACCAGATGAAAGCGGTCATAACCTGGGGAGATAAAGATGATGAAAGAAACAATTACGGGCTTTCAAGACCAGGAGAAATAATTCACGAGGCGGGTACCGTGCGAATGGGTAATGATCCTAAAACATCGGCATTAAATAAATGGAGCCAGGCGCACGATTGCAAAAACCTGTTCTGCGTGGATGGCGGCCAGTTCGTTTCACAGGCTGATAAAAATATCACCTGGACCATACTCGCGTTAAGCATGAGGGCGAGTGAGTATATTGTGGAGGAGATGAAGAAACAAAACCTATAAAATTTGAAAATTTGAGGATTTGAAAATTTGAAAATGCGGGCTTCCGATTTTTAGTCGCAAATTTTTAAATACAAACCTTAAATTTTCAAAAGCCCGCGTTAATGAATGTAAATTTTCAAATCTTCAAATTTTCAAATTAGCCATGGATCGCCGCAAATCCCTAAAACTCCTCGCTGCTGGCGCGCTTGCCACCGGGGCTGTAGTCACTGGTTGTACTACAGATAAAAGAAAAGACGATGACATTAAAGAACCCCGGTTTTCCCTCGATAGAAACGAAGAGGAGCTCAAGTATGAAAAGCAGTTGCTTGAACAAGGCCGTTTTTTCTCTGACCATGAGATGGCAACCATTTCGATATTGGCGGACATCATCATTCCGCGTGATGAAGTGAGTGGAAGTGCAACTGATGCCAAAGTGCCGGAGTTCATTGATTTCATAGTGCGTGATATGCCTAACCATCAATTACCCATGAGAGGAGGATTAAGGTGGCTGGATATGCAGTGCCTGAAAAGATACCAAAAGGCATTCAAGGATTGCACTCATAAAGAGCAAATGGAAATGGTGGATGAGATCGCGTTTCCCGAAATCGAATTCGAGGATGAAAAAGCCAATAAGGTCAAAAAAGGAAAAGTCAACCCCGGTATGGAGCCAGGTGTGGCATTTTTCAGCCTCATGCGCAACCTGACGGCAACGGGATTCTATACTTCCGAAATCGGTGTAAATGATATTGGCTATAAAGGAAACGTGGCCAATCAATGGGATGGCGTGCCTGATGACGTTTTGAAGCAATACAATGTTAGCTACACAGAGAAGGAGCTTTCGGAAACAGTCAGATTCAGTTAGATAATTAGGTGAGTTGATGAGTCTAAATAGCTGACTAGCTGACTAGCTGACGAGCCGATAAGCTAACTACTGACAGTTGACGAGTAACCCGGTTGAAGAGTTGACCAGCTTGATATCTATATCGGTCAGCTTTCTGTTACATCTACTACAGTGAATCAGCATAAAATCTTATCAGCGCGATAGCTTTTCAGCTCGTCAGCTCAAAAGCCAAAAACCTAATTAACAAATTCCTCCCTGGCAGTCTTACTATACTCATCAATCAACTTTCTCTGCAACTCAAACGGCACTGATTCATACGCATGAAAATTCATTCTGAATTTTGCCCTGCCCTGTGTGATTGACCGTAATGATGAAGAATAGCCCTCCATTTCAGCTAACGGAACTTTTGCCAGTATTTTTTGAAAATGACCATCGCTGTCAATACCTTCTACCATAGCCCTGCGGCTTTGCAAATCGCCCATCACGGCTCCTGTCAGGTCTTCAGGGCATAATACTTCCACGTGGTAGATGGGCTCCAGTATTTGAGGGTCGGCCTGTTGAAATGCTGATCTGAATGCCTGGAGTCCCGCTATCTTGAACGAAATATCATTTGAATCCACGGGATGCATTTTTCCATCATATACACATACCCTGATGTCACGCGCGTAAGAACCCGTGAGGGGGCCGTTCTGCATTTTTTCCATCACACCCTTTAGCACTGAAGGAAGGAAACGGGCATCAATGGCTCCGCCCACAATGCAATTGTAGAAAACGAGCTTTCCACCCCAATCAAGTTCATACGTCTCCCGGTTACGCACGGTAAGATCTTTTGGTTCCGGCATTCCCTCATGCCAGGGTTCAATTCTTAAGTAGACTTCACCAAATTGACCCGCTCCCCCACTTTGTTTTTTATGCCTGTAACTGGCGTCCGCCAATTTTCGAATCGTTTCCCTGTAAGGTATCTTGGGCTTAACAAATTTCACGTCAAGTTTGTGGTTGTGTTCAATCTTCCACTTTGCCACAGCAAGATGCATGTCTCCCTGGCAATGAATTAAAGTTTGCTTGAGCTCGGAAGAAACCTCAACTAACAAGGTTGGATCTTCTTCCCTTAACTGGTGAAGCGCCTGGGAAAGTTTTTCTTCTTCCCCCTTCTTTAGCGTTTCAATAGCCACCGTCATATTAGGTGGAGGAAATGATATCGGCTCAAGTTCATACCGTTTTCCTTTTGCATGAAGCGTGTTATTTACATGCGTGTTCTTTAGCTTAAGTGTGGCTCCGATATCCCCGGCCACCAACTCGTTTACGTTTGTTCGCTTGTTGCCTTCTACGAGGAACAACTGCGAAATTTTTTCCGTCACCCCCGTAGTTTCATTCTCCAGTTCCATCCCGCTTTTGATGGTTCCAGAATAAACCTTGAAAAATGAAAGCTCCCCTACATGTGGTTCACTTACCGTTTTATAGATAAAAATGCAGGCGGGTCCGTTTGCATCGCAATTAACCTTATCTCCTGACCTGGTCACTTGTGCGGGCATTTCGTTAGCGCTTGGGCATACATTATCTATGAATCCCATCAGGCGGCCACTGCCCATGTTTCTTTCAGCTGACAAGCAGAAGAGGGGAAACAGGTCGTGGTTGATCATGGCCTTCTTCATTCCGGCCTTCATTTCATCTTCATCTAATTCTCCTTTATCAAAATATTTTTCCATGAGGCCTTCATCATTGCTGGCGATTGCCTCAATTAGTTCCTTATGCAATTGTTCTGCCCGGCTTTTCTCATCTTCAGGAATTGGAAGCTTTTCAGGTTTTCCACCCGCGTCCTTGAATTTGTACATGGTCATTCTCAACACGTCAATGATCTCATGAAATCCTGAGCCCACCTGGCGTGGGTATTGAACAACCACTACGTTGCTGCCAAAATGTGACTTTGCTTCCCTGACCGTTTTGTCATAATCAGCATCATCATCATCCAGTTTGTTTATTGCCAGGATCATGGGAGTCTTGAATTTTTCTGTATACTCCCAGATCACATCGGTTCCTACCTCCACTCCCATTACTGCATTTAACAGCATTACCCCGGTATCAGCCACTTTGAGCGCAGAGATCACTTCTCCAACGAAGTCATCATAGCCGGGCGTGTCGATAATGTTGATCTTATACCCCCGCCATTTGGCGTGAAGGAGTTTGCTAAAAATAGAATTACCACGTTCCTGTTCAAGCTCGTGGTAATCCCCGGTTGTGTTCCGGTCTGCTATTGATCCCTTCCTGCTGATCAATCCTGCTTCATAAAGCATGCATTCCGCTAAGGTGGTCTTACCGGAGCCTGCATGGCCAAGCAAGACAATATTTTTTACATGTGAAGTATCAAATTCAGGCATGGCAAATAGGTTTTAAATAAATAATCAGTTAGGTTAGACATTAGGAGTTAAGACCGTGGTGCGAACTGGTCTTTTTATTCGTAGTCTTTGCTGTGTTACTGATCCTGTCTACCTGATCCTTGTAAGGAATCGTTTGAATTCATCGCGAAGGTCTGCCAGTGTCAATTCTAAGTCCTGGTACTGTCCAAAAAGGTTTTCATGTTCTGCTGCCGTTTCTTCGTTCAATTGCCCATTCATTTCATTGAGCTCATAGGTAATCTTGCTGTCATGGGCCTTGATTGCCTGTTTGAGATCATGAATGTTGATTAGCTGAATGTGAAATTGGTTGTGGAGATGTTCTACGTCCTGTAACTGGTCTTTTGAGAGGGTGTGTGTGGCGGCCTGCTGGAGTTGTGTTTTTGCCTGGTTTAGCTCATCTCGAAATTGACGAAGTGTAGCTCTCCAGGCGTTACACTCTGTTGTGAGCTGCGCGTTTTCTACCTGAACCATGGGATTAAATTTAAGAGTGAGAAATGGTGTTTACTCAAAATTTTCCCGGGTGTGGATGGTGTATACGTAAGTTAAAAAGGTTTTTTGGGAAAAGCCAGCAGTATTTTTGCACATCACCAATTGAATTAGATATAGGAAAGCCTGGCAAAATTGAAAAAGGGCCCTGGCAAACCAGGACCCCACCAATCTTCAGGCTGAAAAATCTTAACGCCTGCGCGTCTTAGTCACTTTTACTTTGCCGTTCTTACCCCTCACGGTGGTCGATTTACGGGTAGCCTGGTGGCCGCGAGGCCCGGTTACCGTAGTTCGGGTGCGGGTAACCCTGTAATTATTTACTGACGTGGAATGTCTTGTCCTTACTGTTGAGGATGTGACTCTTAGCGGAGTATAGATCCTTCTTGCATGAACCACCCTGTGGGTTCTCACCACGGAAAAACGGTGGTGGTGATGGTAATGATGAGGGCGGAATGCATGCCAGCGAAGTGGCCTCCACGGTCGCCACCATCCCGGGTAATGTCGCCACCTGTAAGGGGAGCGCCAGGTAACATACGCGGGGGTATGAATGAACCTTACGGTTGGCCAGAACCATACATTTATAATTATTCCCGGTGAGTAGTCAGGATAGCCCATAGCCGGGCCATGCGAAATTTCATCTCCTGTAAAGGATAACCTGGCGGTTTCTGAATCAGCTTCACCGGGTTCAACAATGACTGTTTCGCCATAAATATCCTCGTCTCCCGTTATTTGTAGCACCGCGGTGGTATCACCTGTTTTTTCTAATCCAATCACGGCTACATCCTGGTTTTCCTTTTCAGAAACTATCGCCTGAATTATGAATACGTGGGCATCATCTTTTTGGTTATGGATCACACGGAGATAATCAATTTCACCATCTTCATTCAGATCGAGATTATTTACATGGTTGGATTCCGTATTCAGCAGTTGCTCAAAACCCTCTGGTGATTGAGCCTTCTCAAATAACGCCAGGGCGCCCTGGAGGCTAAAATTATCACCCGGTAAACCGGTAGAATCTATTCCCGGATTGCCCTGGGCTGAGCCGGCGGCAGGAATTAATGACATGATAACCAGGCTACGGAGTAGAAAAGCTATTCTCATAAAAAATTTGTTTTTCTTCAGACCTCATATTAATTAAAAGGTTTAACAGGCTTTTTTTTCGCTGGTTCCTCAAAGTTTAGGGGAAACAGCCTGTGCCGCGTAATGACCATTATTAATCCGGGTGCCCAACGGAAAACTGAAAATGGAAAGCAGAAAACGGAAAACGGAAAACTGAAAAGGGAAAGTATCTTGCACCCTGGTAAAGATTGGTAAAGAATAGATTTTGATTTCTCCAAATACGATACAACAAATACTTGGTCGCCTTGACATCATTGACGTGGTGGGCGACTTCGTGAAGCTCAAACGCAGGGGTACGAATTACCTTGGCCTTTGCCCTTTTCACAATGAAAAAACGCCTTCCTTCACAGTATCTCCTTCCAAAGAGATTTATAAGTGTTTTGGTTGTGGCAAGAGCGGAAATACCATCAGCTTCGTGATGGAGCATGAGAAGTACAGCTATGTAGAAGCGTTAAAGTGGCTCGCTAACAGGTACGGCATCGAGGTAGAAGAAACCTTTGCATCCAATGAACAGCGGGAACAGCAACAGTCAGCCGAGAGTCTTTACATCCTGAACAACTTCGCAACAGAGTTCTTTATAAGGTCATTATTTGAGTCAGAAGAAGGCCAGGATGTTGGTCTGAGTTATTTAAAGGAGCGAGGCTTTCGTGAAGACATTATCCGCAAATTTCAACTGGGTTATTCGCCGGAGAATGCAGCCGGTGTAGGATATGGTAAAGTATTCGTGACCGGGGCCCTCGCCAAACAATATAATCCTGACCTGCTGGTTAAAAGCGGGCTTGCAGCACGTAGAAACGAACAATTAATTGATAATTATCGCGGGCGTGTAATCTTTCCGGTACATAATCACAGTGGTAAAGTACTTGGCTTTGGAGCGAGGATATTAAAGACGAATGATAAGGCGCCAAAGTATATCAATACCCCCGAAAACGAACTATATATTAAAAGTAAGATACTCTACGGTTCTTATTTTGCGCGCCAGGCTATTGACAAAGCAGATGAATGCCTGTTGGTAGAAGGCTACACAGATGTTATTTCACTGCACCAGGCAGGCATTGAAAATGTAGTGGCTTCAGGTGGTACGTCTCTTACGCCTGATCAGCTCCGGCTCATCAAAAAATATTCGAATAACCTTACCATAATTTATGACGGAGATGCTGCCGGCATTAAAGCAGCACTCAGGGGGCTCGACCTCGCACTTGAAGAAGGGTTGAATGTAAAACTTGTGCTCATTCCAGATAAGGAAGACCCTGACAGCTATGTGAATAAAGTGGGCCGGTCGGCATTCATTGACTTCGTTCAAAAGAATAAAAAAGATTTCATTCTCTTTCAGCTGGAAGTGGCACTAAATGACGCAGGAAATGATTCTGCCCGGAAGGCCGAGGTGGTGAACCGAATGGCAGAAACCATTTCAAAGATCAACAAGGCCGAGGATTTCACCAGGCAGCAAGACTACATACAGCAATGCGCCCAGCTACTGAAGATCGATGAAAGTGGATTGCACGCACTGGTGAATAAGTTCATTCGCGATCGCATTGCCACGCAGGAACGAAAACTTCCATTTGAAGAAGCAAAAAAGCATGAAGAAAATGCCCGCCAGGCTGAATCAACTGATTATGACGAAGCAACTTTTCATCTTTTGTTTAAGGATGATTTGCAGGAGAAGGAAATTGCCAGGATCTTACTTGAATATGGTACGCGCAACTGGGATGATGGCAAAGTGGTAGCCGAGCACGTGTTTGAAGAAATGGTGGATGAGAACCTGCTCGATAACCCCGATGTCATTCGCATGATGGAAGTATTCAGGCAAAATCTGAATTCAGGCGGACCGGTACCTGACAAGAATTATTTCATTTATCATGCTGATCCCAGGTTGAGCGCTTTATCCGTTTCGCTTCTCAACTTTCCCTATGAGGAGAGCGATAGATGGAGGAAGGAATTTAGCCAGTCTACCGGCTATACCAAAAAATTATTTGAACAGGATTATGATGATTTTATCCGCACGCTGGCAAAGGATAATGAAAACGAACTCCAGGGATTCCTGAAAATGGATGAGGACCGCACCAACGAAGAAGTAGAATCAGCCATAAATTACCTCAAACTACGCAAGATCAAACGTATGCTGCTGGAGAACCAGGTTGACATGGAAAAGCCACATACGCCCGAAGAATACCAAATGCTGCATGGGGCACACGATCACCTGAAGCAGATGGAGATTAATTTGAGTAAGAAGATTGGGAGTGTGATAATTAGATAATTAGTCAATTTGACGATTGGTCAATAGCATATCGCTGTATGACCAGTCAATCAGGTCAGTAACTGGAATATTGAACTCCTCCAAATAATACTTGCACTGCTTATAAAGTTCCTCATTGGAAAGGTTTGCAAGAATATTTCCGGCTTCAATTTCTATGAAAGTTCCGAGACCTTCAATAGAATCAATATGAAATTTCACATTCTGTAAATAATATATTTCTCTTCTCTTTTTCACTATTACTTTTACGCCTATTGAATTAATCAGTACTTCCTTCAGAGATTTAGGGTCTTCAATTTTTACGAGGGTGAAATGCGATTCCTTAGGTCCGGTAATATTGGGCCGTTTATAAAAAATGAGATTATTTTCAATATTTCCTTCACGTAATTTTAATCTTCCGTTCATGACGTTGAAGTAGGTATCGGTCTGTTCGTCCAGGCCCTTAAAATCTGCGCCCTTGTTCATCAAATAATTACGCACGGTATCCACATCATTACACTTCGCCTTAATCTCGACATTTAAGAATGCTTTCATTGGCTAATTACTGATCGACTAATTAACTAATTGTCTAATTAAAAAAAGGTTTGCCGAAATATCAGCAAACCTTCAACAAATTTAAGATTCAGCATTAATCTACGATAACGGCTGCGGCCTGGCGTTTCCTGGTAATAACAGGAACTTCTTCCTGTTGCAGGTTTTCACCTTTTACAAACCGCATTGCGCTCCAAACATGGTCAAGTTCTACGCGCTCGATACTTTCGTACCCCTCGCATGTCAACCTGTTCCAACTGCACTCCCTGTTAAGATCGGTCACGATCTTGGAGGTTGTTTTTGGATAGGCTACCCAGAATTTGGAACCTTCTTTTAGGGAAGGCATGACGTCTTTGAGGATTCCATTGAGCTGATTCTCATTTACGGCGAAAACCAGCGCAAAATCAATCTTCCTGCTCTTGAGGAGCGGAGTCATGTTTTTAGCAAAAGATAGTTTACTGAATTGTTTCTCGATGGAAGAAGGCAAACCCTGAATTAGTAGATTCTTTTCGTCCGCCAATTGTAATTTTTCGAAGACAGTTTGTGACATACTTAGAAAGAATTTTAGGGGTTTCTGAAAACAATTCCCGGACTCGCGGGAGATTATTCCCAGAGTTCTCATTAGCAGGGATTGCAAAGGTAGGTAAAATTTAGGGGTTTCCTGCCTATTATAACGGGAAATCCCGCTTCGGAACGGGCCGAAACGGGATTTCTTAATGAGAATCAAGTTTTTACTTGCCCACAGGCTTATAATATTTCATGGCTTCAGGTAAGTATTTTTTCAGCTGGTTTATACGATTTTCTTCAGATGGGTGGGTGCTGAGGAACTCGGGCGGCTTATTTCCACCACTAGCCGATTGCATTCTCGTCCAGAGGTTTATCGCCTCCTGTGGGTTGTATCCCGCACTTGCCATCCAGATCATTCCATACCTGTCAGCCTCCAGCTCATGCTTACGCGAAAACGGCAGCAACACCCCCACCTGTGATCCAACACCATAGGCCGTCATAAAAATATTTTGAGTAGTGGAGGGTTGGTTTGATAATGCGATGCTCAACGCTGTACCCAGTCCCTGGTTGATCAATCCCTGGCTTACGCGTTCATTCCCATGGGTCAGTACAGCATGTGCCACCTCGTGGCCCATCACGGCTGCGAGCGCCGCTTCATTCTGGGTAATTGGTAAAAGACCGGTATACACCACGATTTTTCCACCTGGCATGCACCATGCGTTGGCTGCAGGATCCTCCACCAGGTTGTATTCCCAACTATAGCCATTTAACAGGTCAGGCTTGCCCAGCTGGGTTACATATTCTGTGACGGCTCTCGTAACGCGCTGACCTACTCTCTTAACCATTTCCGCATCGCGGTTTACAGAGCTGCTTACCACTTTATTGGTTGATAGGAATTGCTGGTACTGTTGAGTTGCCATTTGTTGAAGCTCGGCTTCAGATACGAGCTTGGCCTGGTTTCTTCCGGTGATGGGGTTCTTTGAACAGGCAATGAAGAAAGCCGCACTGATAAATACGGCAAGAATACTCTTGATCATTGTATTGGTTTTTTATAAAAAAACAATCATCGTACCAAAAGGGAACATCAAAAGCAGGATATGCTATTCATTGCTATCATGGCCACGCCTGCGTTGCCTGCGGCGATCCCGATGCTTGAGGATGGGCACTTTACTTTCTGCGCCTTTAAGGAGCCTGCCAATGTTCTTTTGGTGAGTGAGCACTACCATGAGTGCTACGGCAATGGCAAACACCCTGTAGATGTCATTCTCTACATTAAATATCACCAGGATAAATACTGGAAATGCAACGCTGGCAAGAATGGAGCTGAGAGATACGAAACGCGTTAAATAAAGTACCAGAAGGAACACGCCTGCACAGCTCAACGCCGTCCAGGGCGAAATGCCTACTACAATACCGAATAATGTCGCAACCCCCTTACCCCCTCTGAATTCAGCCCATATGGGAAAAATATGACCCACCACGGCGCAAAGACCAAGCACGATCTGGAAGTTCAGAAACTGCGTTTCGCTACCAAAAAATTGAGGTAAAAGTAATACGAGTTTTACAGCAGCAATGCCCTTTAGCATGTCAACAATCATTACGATTGTACCCCATTTGGGACCTAGCACCCTGTAAGTGTTCGTGGCGCCGGCATTTCCACTGCCATAATCCCTGATGTCAATTGCAAAAAAATGTCTGCTGACCCATACAGAGGTCGGAATACTGCCTATCAGGTATGCCAGAACTATCATCAATAGTTCATTCATAGAATCTTGAGTTGAGTTGGGAAGACAAAACTAAGCAAAAAAGGTCAGGGTTTATAGTAAATTAACGTAAATCTAAAGTTGGCTTAATTTGAAATTCTTAAGCACAACCAGTTATTCCTTACCCTTTTTTGTAATGAATGAAGTCCCTGTAGAGTACAGGCCTCTTCTATTTCAGTAGCATCTTCCGCTAACAGTCCGCTCAGGAGCAACATTCCACCCGGGGCAAGCAGGTTCTTTAGTAATGAAAGATTAGCGAGAATGACATTCTTATTGATGTTTGCCAGTATTACATCAAATGAACCCGTAGCCGGGGGCACTTCATCTTTAACCAGCTTAATGCGGGTGCAGGAATTGTTTTTAGAATTTTCTGCTGCGTTCTCCATACTCCAGTCGTCATTGTCAATTGCAATTATTGAGGCGGCTCCGCATTTCTCTGCCAATATCGCGAGAATGCCGGTACCGGTTCCAAAATCCACCACCATTTTATTCTTCATTTCAAGCTGCTGCACCTCTTCCAACATCAGGTAAGTAGTTGCGTGATGGCCCGTACCAAAACTCATTTTTGGAGTGATGATTATTTCATGCAAAACATTCTCTACAGGCGCATGAAACGATGCACGTATGGCTGCGAAATTGTTGACAATGACCGGCTCAAAACCGCTTTCCCACTGCTCGTTCCAGTTAACGGGCTGTATGATCTTTGTTATAAATTTTACCCCAAACTGATCACTGATGCGGTTCAGCTCTTCATGGTTTAGTTCATCGGAAGGAATGAAAGCCTTCAATTCCTCATCAGCTTCCTCCACGCCCTCAATGCCTGCTTCAAACAAAGCGGCCAGGAGTAATTCATTCGATGTACTTCCTTTTTCAAAAATTATTTCAGTGTAGACTTTCATTTAAAAAAAATATCCGGAACAAAAGCCCCGGATAATATTTATTTGTTCTAAATAATTCTAATTTCTAGGCTCCTCAGTTCTCGGCTTGTTTTCTGGTTTTGGAATAAGCGCCTTTCTGGAAAGCTTGAACTTTCCTGATTTTGGATCAGTGCCAATCAGTTTCACCTTGAACTTATCGCCTTCCTTCACCACTCCTTCCAGGGTTTCCAGTCTTTTCCAACTTATTTCACTGATGTGCACCAGGCCCTGCTTGCCGGGAAGAAATTCAACAAAGGCACCAAACGGCATGATCGATTTCACGGTTGATTCATACACATCCCCTACCACGGGAACGGCAACAATACCCTTGATCCACGCCTCTGCTTTCTGCACTCCTTCTTTGTTGGTACCGAACACAGTCACCTCACCCATATTGTTCACCTCCTCGATATTGATTGTAGTGCCCGTCTCACGCTGCATTTCCTGTATCACCTTTCCGCCCGGTCCAATCACTGCACCAATGAATTCACGATCGATGAACATCTTCACCATCCTTGGTGCATGTGGTTTCACTTCTGATCTTGCCTCTGGTATGCACTTGTACATAGCATCAAGTATATGCAGCCTTCCCCTGCGTGCCTGGTCAAGTGCTTCTTTCATCACTTCCATTCTCAATCCATCCACCTTGATGTCCATTTGCACTCCACAAATGCCTTCGCGCGTTCCTGTCACTTTAAAGTCCATATCACCCAGGTGATCTTCGTCACCCAGAATGTCAGTCAGAATAGCATACTTATCTTCCTTTGTTATAAGCCCCATCGCAACACCGGAAACGTGTTTAGGGAACGGTATACCTGCATCCATCAAAGCCAGTGAACCGGCACAAACGGTAGCCATGGAAGATGAACCATTTGATTCAAGGATATCACTCACCACCCTGACGGTATAAGCAAAATCTCCCTCCGGGAACATTTGCTTAAGAGAGCGCATGGCAAGGTTGCCATGTCCCACTTCCCTTCTGCCGGGTCCTCTCATCATCTTTACTTCACCAGTAGAAAATGGAGGGAAATTATAATGTAAAATGAACTTTGTATAGTCAGATTTCGCGGCACTTTCAACGAGTAATTCATCTAAAGGAGTTCCTAAAGTAACGGTTGTAAGTGACTGGGTTTCACCTCTAGTGAACAGTGCAGCGCCATGAGGTGAAGGGAGTACATCCACCTCCATATCCAAGGCACGAACTGTTTCGAGGTCTCTTCCGTCAAGTCGGATCTTTTCATTGAGGATCATATCGCGTACCACGTCATATTGCACATCGCCATAGTAATTACTGGCAAGTCGCTTGGTGAGATCAGGCAACGATTCGCCTTCCTGCAGGTTGAGATCTTTTTTAAGAAATTCAATCAGTTCCTGTTTGATGGCATCGAATTTATCGCTACGGTCATGTTTGCTGTATTTGCCTTTTGCCACTTCATACACCTTATCCTTTGCAAATGCGTATACTTTCTCGCGCAGCGTTTCATCCTGCGGAGGTTTGGTGTATTCTCTTTTGCCTTTCACGCCCACCATGTCACGAAGTTCTTCCTGTGCTTTCACTTGTATGCGAATGGCATCATGAGCAATTTGTAAAGCCTGAACCAGGTCATCTTCGCTGCATTCGGAAGCCTCTCCTTCCACCATCATCAGGTTCTTCTCTGTGGCGGCGATGATGAATTCCATATCCGCATCTTCTAGCTGGCTGCGGGTGGGGTTTACAACAAACTTTCCATCAAGGCGGGCAACGCGCACTTCTGAAATGATTTCCTTAATAGGAATGTCAGATACAGCGAGAGCAGCTGAAGCAGCAAGGCAGGCCATTGAATCAGGCATTACCTCCGGGTCGCTTGAAATAAGCGTGATGAGCACCTGCACTTCGCAGAGATAATCATCAGGGAAAAGCGGGCGAAGAGCGCGGTCAACCAGGCGGCTGGTAAGCACTTCATAATCATTTAATCGGGCTTCACGTTTGAAGAATGAACCCGGGATTCTTCCTGCGGAAGCAAATTTTTCCTGGTAATCTACAGAAAGCGGGAAAAAGCTTTGTCCTTCCTTTGGTTCTCTTGTAGCCACCACTGTGGCGAGTAACATGCAATTGCCGAGGGAAACCGTAACGGCTCCATCAGCCTGGCGGGCCAGGCGGCCAGTCTCTATGGTGACCATGCGTCCTTCACCTATGTCGAAGGTCTTGCGGATTGGTTGTTGTAACATAGTTTTTCGAAGTTTGTAATCTGCAGGCAAACTGCAAGCAGACAATTTGAAAATTACAGCGGCGGTGGTTGTCTGAGCCCTTGTTTTTGGAAAATTTGCAGGTGGGCCAAAAACAGGTATTCCCAACTTCCGGCGGATGTTGGGAATAATCATTTATAGAAAATCCAATTTCGCGATTGAACTTTCAAAATAAAGGACTCCCAAACTTCCATTTGGAAAGCGGGTGGCTCCTTTATTTTCTAAGTCCGAGTTTCTCGATCAGCTGGCGATAACCTGTAAGATTATGCTTCTGAAGGTAATTCAGGAGGCGCTTACGTTTACCAACCAATTGCATGAGACCACGGTGGGTAGAGAAATCTTTTTTATTTTGTTGCAGGTGACTGCTGATCTGGCTGATGCGCTCGGTTAATTGAGCGATCTGGCCCTCGATTGAACCGGTATTGGCCGCTTTTCCGCCAAACTCCGTGAAAATTGAGGCTGTTTTTTCTTTAGCTAAAGGCATCTTTGTTTTTTTTAATTCATCCGATTTGGTATCCGATAATTGTGGCGGCAAAGGTAAGGCAATGAAACCGAATGGCAAAAGCTTGCCCCTGCTAAATTTCCGCGTGAAACTACCATTTTTACCCTCCCTGCTTATTTTTGCCGGATGGAATTATCCCCGGACGCCAAAAATATACTCGGATTACAGCTCCCCACTGATCCCCGGTGGGTGAACCTGGCAGAAAAATCACTGGAAGAGATACTTACCGACCATGCTTATTGCGAGCAAAAGGCGGCTACCACCTGCATTTCACTGGTTCAAAAGTACAGCCAGATGGAGAAACTGGTGGCCGAACTCTCCCCTATCGTGACCGAGGAATGGGGGCATTTCAGGTTAGTTCTCGCTGAACTCCAAAAGCGGGGACTCCGACTCGGAAAGCAGCGAAAGGATGACTACGTCAACAAACTGCTCCTGTTCCAGAAAAAGGGCGGCGATTGGGAAGACCGCTTTCTTGACCAACTCCTTACCATGGCATTGATAGAAGCAAGAAGCTGTGAACGATTCAAACGATTGAGTGAAGGACTCAATGATGAATATCTTCGCAAGTTTTATCGCCGGTTCATGGAAAGTGAGGCAGGACATTATACTTTATTCATTGACCTTGCAGAAACCTATATCGATAAAGAAAAAGTGCGTAATCGCTGGAAGGAATGGTTAGATTACGAAGCCGGGGTTATTGGGGAGTTGGAGGTAAGGGGAGATAGGATGCATTGAGTGTTGGTGTTTTGTATTCCTAGGAGGTTGGGAGAAGCTGACGAGCTGAGATGACGAGCTGAATGGCGGGAATTGGGAGTTTGAAATTCGGAATTTGGAATTAGGATGGCAACTTTCATTCCCAGGTTCTGCTGACAACCTGACAACTGACAAGCTTCAACTAAAGTGTGTTGCAACTAAAGAATTAATTTCACAGATGCACATCTATGTTTTTTCATTAAAGAATGCAAGGGGTACGGAAGTGCGCATCACAAATTATGGTGCAATTATTATGTCAATAAACATTCCCTGCCCTGACGGAACGTTTAATGACATCGTATTGGGGTTTGATGAACCTGCGCATTACCTCAAACCTGAATATGTAAGTTCCCTCCCCTATTTTGGAGCAGCTATTGGCCGCTATGCGAATCGCATTGCCAATGCAAAATTCACACTCGAAGGCAGGGAATTTTTGCTAGAGAAAAACGATGGCGAATATCATTTACACGGTGGAAAAAACGGTTTCCATTCAAGAACGTGGAAGCCTGTTTCGTTTACGGAAGGAAATAATCCTTCATTAATACTAAATTATCTTAGTAAGGACGGTGAAGAGGGTTATCCCGGGAATTTGGACGTAACAATCAGTTTTACTCTTACCGAAACTGATGAACTGATATATCAATACAAAGCAACAACAGACCAATCAACGCCCGTTAATCTTACTCATCACAGCTACTTCAATCTTGACAAAAAAAAACAAGGGGTAGGCAGCCACATTCTTCAGATCAATGCAGACAATGTACTCGAGCAACATGGGTATACGGTGTCTGGCAAATATCAACCCGTGGCAAATACTCCATTCAATTTCACCAAACCTAAGCGAATCGATGGGTCGTGGGACCCTGCAGAAGGTTATGATCACTGCTTTGTACTCAACAGGAAGGATACCAAAGAAATGGTACATGCCGCTACTGCTTTCTCATCTGGTTCCGGTTTGACCTTGGAGGTGCTGACCACCGAACCGGCATTGCAATTTTATACAGGTAAATGGATACCTCATGTGGAAGGGAAAAATGGAGAATCATACAAAGCATTTTCCGGTTTCTGCCTTGAAACGCAACACCATCCAAATGCCATCAACATTCCTTCGTTTCCCAATACTGTTTTGCACCCTGGTGAAGAATACCATCACATGACGACTTATCGGTTTTATCTGTCGGCGGAAAAATAACTGAGTTCTTCGCTCAAATCAAGGAACGGATATTTTACTTTTAATTGCTTCACGCGAGCGAGCTGGCTGGAGAGGAATTGCTGGTGCGCAATAGTATCTGGTTGTAGCGGGCGGTGTCTTCTTGCTATGGATAATTTCCTGATTTCTTTCATTAGTTCAGCAGCCGGCTCGTGAAGGCAGCTTTCCATGAATTTTTCCAACACAAATTCGGTAGCCTGGTAATTGGGATGGGCAAGGTCCACATCATAAAACCGGTAGTCGCGAAGCACATCGATCACCAATTCATAGGCAGGAAAATAATGAATACCCTCATACTTGTTCACGAGATGATGAACAGCTTCAATCAACCTGGCTTTGCTGCGATTGTTTTCCACCACGCCATCCCGTAAATGTCTTACCGGGCTAACCGTGAAAATTATCCGGAGCGCAGGATTGAATTGGCGAAGGCGGTGGTATAAATGATCGAGCATGGAAATGGTATCGTTGATTTCAAGCAGGTGCTTTTGAAACCATTTCGCCGGGGCCCGATGGCAATTGGCTACTCCGTTTTCATCAGGAACAGAAGAATGGCTGCCTGATTCAGCCGTTAAACGATAAGAGAATGAAGAGCCAAGCGTGATGATGACGCAGGTAGCGTCTTTTAAAAACCCGTGGGCGATTTCCTGTGAGTGATTGATCTTTTTTATTACTTCCCCTGCATCAATTCCTGAAAAGCGGCTATGATGATCCCAACTGTGCCAAACCTCGTTAAGTTGAAAAAGGTCGGCTTCTTTGTACTGCCTGTTCTCGATATAAGAGATGAGGCTTTTGCAAACACTGGCCGGATCAAACAGGATGCCATGAGGATTTTGCAGCAATGTGAATTTTGCATCAGCCAAGGCTTTACCAATATGCTCAGTAAAACATGAACCTACCAGTAATAATTTGTCATGGTAAGTAATGGGTGTGTCAGCTTTTCGGAGGTCGATATCAATCATGAATTGCATAGGAGCTGACATCATTTATAGGTTAATAAAAATTTCACCAGCTATCCTAAGGCTTTCCCCGAGCGCTTTCTTGTCAAGTGAAAGGGAAAGGTCATTCGATTCAAAGTAAGTTATCATTTTTTCAGAATCCATATTCCCTACCAGTTCATCATTTGCCATCGGGCAACCTCCAATTCCTTTGAGCGCCCCGTCAAATCTATTGCAGCCTGCTTTTACAGCCGCATCCAGCTTACTTTCCCAATTGCTCGGAGTAGAATGCAGGTGTACACCCACCTCAACTCCTGGAAGCGATTCTAGCAGGAAGCGCGTCATGGTGAATACCTGTTCAGGAGTAGCCACACCTACCGTATCTGCGAGGGAAATAATATTGATATCCATTGCCACCAGTTGATTCACCCATTCAAACACAATTTCTTCATCATACGGGTCTCCATATGGGTTTCCAAAACCCATGGAAATATACACCACCAATTCTTTCCCTGTCTTCACACAAAGGTTATGTATCTCTTCTACCCTGCTTAAAGACTCGGCAATGGACGAATTTGTATTTCGTTGCTGAAATGTTTCTGATACGGAAAAAGGAAACCCAAGGTATTTTATGCTTTCAAAAACGCTGGCCTCTTCAGCCCCGCGCAAATTGGCGATAATGGCAAGTAGCCGTGTATTTACCTGGGCAAATTCAGGATCCTTCTCAATAGCCGTGATCACGCTCGCCGTATCTGCCATTTGAGGAATGGCCTTTGGCGAAACAAAGCTTCCAAAGTCAATAGTGTCAAAGCCAACTTTAAGTAATGACTTTATATACTCAATCTTTTTGCCTGTAGGAATAAATTCCTTCCATCCCTGCATAGCATCTCTCGGGCATTCAATAAGCTTGATAGACATATAAAACGTTTTTCCCGCCTGCGGTGGGCAGGCGTTTTCTGTTTTCCGCCTCTGGCAGCCAGGCGTTTTCCGCCAGAACCTGAAGGCTGAAATTGACCTTCAAATGGCTGAGCGGATAATTTTTTGCCCAACGACCTTGAACGACCCTGCTCGTCATGCGTTCCGTTGCCTCATCACCTCATACAAAATCATTCCCGTTGCAACTGATACATTGAGCGATTCAAAGTCACCCCGCATGGGAATCGCGATTTTTTCATCGCAAATCCTGAGCAGGGCGGGGTAAATTCCTTTCTCTTCACTACCCATCACTATGGCTGCGGGTTCTTTTAAGTTTGCATCAAACAACTTTGTAGCACCTTTCATTTCTGCTGCAAATACTTTTATACCATTCATGTGCAGTTCATCTACCGCCTTCATCAAGCTGTTTACCCTGCAGAATGTGATTTTTTCGAGGGCACCGGCTGAGGTCAAAAGCGCATCTTCATTTAAAGCTCCCACACCTTTGTCAGGAATGATGATAGCATGCACTCCCGTGCAATAGGCTGTTCTTGCAATACCGCCTATATTCCTGATGTCGGTAATTCCGTCAAGAATGAGAAACAATGGCGTTTCTCCCCTTTCCACAACTAATGAAATTACATCCTGCAGGTCCTGGTAATGAACTTTTGAAATCACGGCAACACAGCCCTGATGATCACCGGCATTGAAACTATTCAGTTTGGCTACCGGCACATAATTAATAGGAATGTTGTACTGGGTTGAGAGTCCCTTTATTTCCCTTGCGTTCTCATTGCTTAACCTGGGATCAAGATAGATCTTGTCAAGCTGCATGCCTGACCTAATAGCCTGTATCACGGCTTCCCTCCCTATTACAAGAGAACTTTTCCTGGGTCGTTGCTGGTGTCTGAAACTTTTCACTTTGCAAAGAAAAGAAAAAAAAACCCGGAGCAATGAACGTCCGGGTTTTCAGTATGGAAACTAATTCCAATTATTTTATTCCAAAGGCTTTTTTCACCTTGTTTACATAATCCAGCTTTTCCCACGTAAACAGTTCCACTTTCTTCTTAGCCGTTTTTCCATCAGGCGAAACGAATATTTTTTCTACAATCTCTGGCTTGCGCCCCATGTGGCCATATGCTGCGGTTTCGCTATAAATAGGATTCCGAAGCTTAAGGCGTTGCTCGATGAAGTATGGGCGCATATCGAAAATGCCTTCAACAATTTTCCCTATTTCACCATCATTGAGACCCACTTTAGCTGTGCCATATGTATTCACATTCACGCTGGTTGGCTGGGCCACGCCAATTGCATATGACACCTGAACCAGTATTTCATCAGCCACTCCAGCAGCTACCAGGTTCTTTGCAATGTGACGAGTGGCATAGGCCGCACTACGGTCAACCTTGCTGGGATCTTTTCCGCTGAATGCTCCACCACCATGAGCGCCCTTGCCACCGTAAGTATCCACAATGATCTTGCGGCCGGTGAGGCCAGTATCTCCGTGCGGACCACCAATCACGAATTTTCCTGTAGGGTTGATATGATACTTGATCTTATCGTTAAAAAGCCTGGCATATTTGCGGTACTTGCTCTTAACTCTTGGAATGAGAATATTGATGATGTCTTCCCTGATCTTTGCCTGCATCTTGTTTTCCGTATCAAAATCATCGTGCTGGGTAGAAACCACGATTGCATCGATGCGTACGGGCCTGTTGTTATCATCGTATTCAAGTGTAACCTGGCTCTTGGCATCAGGGCGCAAGTATTTTATCTGCTTGTTTTCCCTGCGCAGCGCGGCGAGCTCTAATAGCAGTTTATGTGCAAGATCAAGCGCAAGGGGCATGTAGTCTTCCGTTTCATTGGTGGCATAACCGAACATCATTCCCTGGTCGCCGGCTCCCTGTTCTTCCTTTTTCTTTTTGTCAACTCCCTGGTTAATATCAGCCGATTGCTCATGGATGGCTGATAACACACCGCATGAACTGGCTTCAAACATGTATTCACTTTTTGTGTACCCAATTTTCCTTATCACCCCACGAGCTATTTCCTGAACATCAAGGTAGGCTTTTGATTTAACCTCACCTGCGAGTACTACCTGGCCGGTAGTAACAAGGGTTTCACATGCTACCTTGGATTGTGAATCGAAGGCAAGAAAATTATCTATGAGTGCATCCGAAATCTGGTCAGCTATCTTATCAGGGTGGCCTTCAGACACGCTTTCCGAAGTAAAGAGGTAGGGCATAAAAAAATTTGATTTAGGCAGTTTGTATGATTATAAAAATTAAGATCGGGTGCAAATATAACACCCGATCCAGTTATTTATTAAAAAGCTTATTCACTAAAGTTTGGAATAGATTATCCTTAACCGCAGCCTGTGAGGATTAGTATCTCCTGGTCCTGTATTACCTGCAATTCGCATCCTTCCCTTCGCAATAGAAGGATTAATAGAAATGAACTGGGGTGTAGGAGTAGCATTTGTTGTTGGCTTATACTGGTCAATCACATAGAATGGTGCAAACAGTCGTAAATCGTAGACGGGTTCCGTATCATTCACCACGTGTTGCACATATCTTGACAGATTGAACTTCCATGTCCTTATGGTATTGCCTGAACCATCAACAGAATTGATAGGAGCTACTCCAAAACTTCCCAAATTAAGGGAGGTGGGTGAAGTAAACATCAGGTCATAAGGTACAGTCCGGTAATCATTCATGGCTGCATCAAATGCATCCAGGTAAAGGAAACTCGGTGGTGGAAACATGGAATCACTTACGTCATATACCTGCTCAGCTATGAGTTCAGCGCGGTGAATTACCCTGTTGTTCAACAATGCAAGATCAGGCATCTTGATTGTGGCAAACGTTCCGGGGGTGTTCTGTATGTATAGGATGGGATCAGGTGATGCTCCGCCTTGCGCTGCCAGCACAGGAGTACCACTATAATTACGCTCGATGTAATTAGCCGATGCTGAAAGTCCATTCGCACTAAACGTAAAGAAAGCAAGGCTGGTATCTATATTGTTGAACCCATTCGTGTATTTATAATAAATGGCAAGTTTGGTGTTCACACCCAAAAGGTTGAAACCCATGATTGCATTTCCACCCGCTACTGATTGTAAGGCAAATCCTTTGAATTTTGAACGAAACGCCGAGTCAGTGGAATAGGCATTATTAGCCCCGGCTGTATCATACATTAACAGACGATGACCAAATGAATTATCAAGCCTCACGCGCAACTGGCTCTTTGAAGTATCAAACGCCGCATATACTGAATCATTCAAAGTATGTGGGGTAAAGGTAGTAGACCCTAATAAAGTTGAGGTAGTGAAATGATTTTCCCTGATGAGGTAAGAAGTGTCATACCTGAATTCACTCGTGATCTCTCTTACTTCTACAGTTTGTGGAACGGTGGTGTCACCATACGTTTCAACATAGTCCAGTATTAAAATGACGGAATCTATAAAAAGACTATCCGGGTGTGGTTTGTTGCGAAAGGTATATTTGTAAAACGGAGGCTTCAGTTCAAGGAACAGGCGGGCATCCGTCTTGCCAAAAATGGGGTCATTGGAGATAACTCCAAGGAAATGCTCGTCAGTACTTGCCGAACGTGTTGAGTCATCTGTAAGCGCATTACCCGTAAAAGTAAAAAGGTCATTGTAACCTTCCACGGTGATGGTGGTATCAAACGTATTGATGTTATCGATGGGAGGAATGAGCCCCCCTCCTAAATCAGTCGATTCATTTATTTTTTTACAACCAGCGAGAAGCAGTATAGAGCCGAGTACTGAAGCGAGGATGGAAAGTGACAGTTGTCTGTTCTTCACAAAAAAAGTTTATGCTTGGTGTTAGGGATTTTTACTTGGCCGCAAGATCGCCATACAGTTGTAAATAGTCTGTTAAATCAGAATCCTGATTATATTGTAAAGTCTTCTTGCCCCTGACCTTAGAGAATTCATCAACCAGTTTTTTCTCGATTTTTTCCGCACCAAATGTGATAGCATCAGCGTATGTTGCGCCACCGCGGAACATCGCGGTGTTATTTGCCTCTTTGAAAGGCTCGAGGTCCTTTTCCTTCAGGGATGGATGAATCAGCGCTTTGTTGATGAAATCAGAACCCAGTTTCTCCTTGAATGTGTTCTGCCCGATAGTATAAACAATTTTACTATGGGAGAACACAGGTTCTTTTTTATAAACGGTCTTGAGATAGGCCGGGATCAAACCCGTCATCCAGCCGCTACAATGAATAATATCAGGAGGCCAGCCAAATTTCTTTACGGTCTCAAGCGCACCTTTACAGAAGAAAACCGTCCTCAGGCCGTTATCATCAAACCACTTCTCGTTCTCATCATGAAATATGTACTTACGCCTGAACAGGTCCTCATTTTCCAGGAAATAAACCTGCAGCCTGGCACTGGGAAGGGAGGCTACCTTGATCTGGAGAGGCATATCGTCATTATCAACTGATACATTGATCCCTGACAAACGAACTACTTCATGCAGCCGATGGCGGCGCTCGTTAATGTTTCCAAAACGGGGCATAATGCAGCGAACCTCGAAACCGTTATCATTTGCCTTTATTGCCAGTTTGTTGACAATCTCGGAAAACTCTGTCAGCTCCAGGTAGGGCGACATTTCATTAGCAATAAATAGAATTCTTTTTTTTGCAGACATCTTTGACCCGTTTATTCCTTTAAAAGAGTCCGCAAAGGTACTATTTTATAACGAATAGCTAAGTTTGCAGCTGTTTCGGCCCAAAATCGCGACTAATAATGATACTTTTCAAGAATTCAAATGACCTCCGAAAGCATCTTTCATTACAAAGAAGTAAGGGCCTTAACGCAGGCTTTGTACCAACCATGGGCGCATTGCACAAGGGTCATGTTTCCCTTATTCACAGGAGTAAAACCGATAGCCGGTTTACCGTCTGCAGTGTTTTCATTAATCCTACCCAATTCAATGATCAGGATGATTTTGAGAAATACCCGGTTACAATAAAAGAAGACATACTTGCATTGGAATCTGCCGGCTGCGAAGTGCTGTTCCTGCCTTCCGTAAAAGAAATTTATCCCAAGGGTGTTGGTGAACTGGCTTCCTACGACCTCGGGCACCTGGAAGAAGTACTTGAGGGCAGGTACAGACCCGGTCACTTTCAGGGTGTATGCAATGTGATGGACCGCTTGCTCAGAATAATCGCTCCGGCCAATGTTTACCTCGGCCAAAAAGATTACCAGCAATGCCTCGTGATTGAACGAATGATGAAGCTCACAGGCCTTAACAAGGTCACTAACCTTCATACAGTGCCAACTCTACGGGAAAACGACGGCCTGGCAATGAGCAGCCGTAATCTTCGTTTAAACGAGAATGAACGAAAGCTTGCGCCAGCCATCTTCCGTGAACTAAAAAAAGTGCAGGAGGTTATTAATCCAGGACGCCTTGGGCAACTGAAATCAGAAGCTGCCCAAAGCCTTGACAGGAAAGGTTTCAAGGTGGATTATTTTGAAATAGCTGACAATAATCTCCGGTTGCTGGATGAATGGGATGGCAAACAGGAAATAGTGGTGCTGGTAGCCGCTTACCTGAATGAGGTAAGATTAATTGATAATATTATTATTAAAGAGAGAGCAGGTTTAACTAAAACCTGATCTCAAATTAAATAGAACGAATGCAAATAGAAATTCTAAAATCAAAGATCCATCGGGCTGTCATTACCGAAGCTAACCTCAATTACGTAGGCAGTATTACGATTGATGAAGACCTTATGGATGCGGCAAATCTTATCCTTAACGAAAAGGTGCAGGTAGTGAATGTAAATAACGGCGAGCGTCTTGAAACCTATGTTTTAAAAGGTAAAAGAGGTTCAGGAATCTGTTGTCTTAACGGACCCGCTGCACGCAAAGGCATGACCGGCGATGTGGTGGTGATCATTTCATATGCGCTCGTTGAATTTGAAGAAGCGAAAAATTTTCAACCCCGACTGGTCTTTCCGAAAGAAGGAAACAAGTTGTAATACAGTCCTTTGGCTAATTAAGCACATAGGTCTATTTTCGGGAAAATGAACAAGCGGCTCCGCACCATACTCCAGTATTTGTTTTTCCTTGCACTCGGCATTTTCCTCGTATGGTGGTCAGTGAGGGATCTTGACCAGGAGCAGCAGCAGGAGATCAGGATGGCCTTGAAGAATGCAAATTATTACCTGGCTATTCCTGTATTCTTCATTTTGCTTCTTAGCCATTACGTTCGTGCCTTACGGTGGAGGTTATTGATGGAGCCTCTCGGGTATAACCCTGACAAGCTCAATACTTTCTTTGCAGTAATGATTGGCTACCTTGCTAACCAGGCATTTCCCAGGTTGGGAGAAGTTCTAAAATGTACCGTATTGGCGAGGTATGAAAAGGTGCCTGCTGATAAACTGGTTGGTACCATTATCCTCGAAAGGATGATTGACGCAATTTGCCTTCTGATAATCTTTGCCATTACGCTTCTCATACAACCACATCTCTATTTCCAGCTCGTTGAACTCATCTTTAACAATCCCTCCAATGAAGATGAACAAAAACTGCCGGGTTATTGGATGCTGTTGGCAATAATCGCCATTGTCGCTCTCCTGGCTGGCATATGGATGTTGGTAAAGAAAAAACGCCTGGTTGACGTATTGCATATTGTGAAGAAGATTGGCAAGAGAGTGGTTGAAGGCATTGGTGCAGTTCGTCACCTGAAAAGAAGAATGGAATTTCTGGTGCTCACATTACTCATATGGACGTGTTACCTTGCCGGGGGTTACATTGGTTTCCAGGCGCTACGGGAAACCGAGATTTATGGAATAAAGGAGGCGTTTACCGTTCTCTCCGCTGGTAGCATCGGGATGATCATTACACCAGGCGGAATTGGTGGCTATGCCTACCTCATCAGCCAATCCATGCAAATGTATGGCCTGCATGGTGGCATAGCGGTTGCATTTGGATGGTTGCTGTGGATTGCACAGACTGTAGTAGTGTTGATTATGGGCTTAATTAGTTTTGTTGCACTTCCGTGGCACAACAAGCGAAAATTAAAGCGAACAATTATATAGGATGAAGAACCTCGAATTCATACGGAATAAGATAGTATCCACAACGGAGATTACTCGAAAAGTAAACCAATGGCGGGTGCTGGATAAAACGATTGCATTCACTAATGGTGTGTTTGACATCCTGCACGCAGGTCATATTGGATCCTTATCGGCCGCAGCAGGAGAAGGAAATTTCCTGGTGGTGGGTTTGAATTCTGATGCTTCAGTCAGGCGATTGAAAGGTGAATCAAGACCAATAAACGACCAGGAATCCAGGGCCTTATTGCTTGCTTCTTTGCTGATAGTTGATGCGGTAGTGATATTTGAGGAAGATACACCCTTAGAGTTGATCAAATTAGTGATGCCTGACGTTATAGTAAAGGGTGGAGATTATGCAATTGACGAGGTTGTAGGTGCTAAGGAGGTGATAGCAGCGGGTGGCCGTGTTGTAATCAATGAAATAAAAGAAGGATTCAGCACCACCGGAATGTTGAAAAGACTTTCAGGAGAAGAATAATTCGAGGGATAAAGAACAGCAATGGGATAATCTGTATTAAAATCATGACCAATCCAAAACGAAAGACGATTGCAAGAGATATCAGCTGGCTTTCATTCAATGCCAGGGTGCTACAGGAAGCCGCAGACCCGGCGGTTCCATTGAAGGAAAGAATCAGGTTCCTTGGTATTTTTTCAAATAACATGGATGAGTTCTTCAGGGTGCGCGTTGCCACGTTAAAAAGAATGGTGCAGTTTGGCCAAAAAGCCAACATGCATATGGAGGATGATCCTCAGGAAATTCTTGACGAAATTCAAATGATCGTTCTTAATCAACAGGGAGAGTTCAGCAGGATTTGGGAAGGATTATTCGCGGAGTTGAAGGAACAAAAGATTTTCCTGTGTACTGAAAAAGAACTGAACGCTGTTCAGAAAGAGTTTGTACGGAATTTTTACGAGGAGGAAGTGAGCCAGAATATCATTCCATTGATGATTGAGAACATTCCGCAGTTTCCCAACCTTCGCGATAAGTCAATTTACCTTGCAGTGGTAATGTGGAAGAAAGAAAGCGCTCTCAAAAGAAAATACGCGCTCATTGAAATTCCTACCAGGATACTGGGGCGCTTCATTCTCCTTCCCTCTCCTGCCGGAACGCATAATATTATTTTGCTGGAAGACGTGATTCGTTTCAACCTGCCTGATATCTTCTCATTTTTTGGATACGACCAGTACCAGTCGCATATATTTAAGGTAACCCGGGATGCTGAAATTGACATAGATAATGACATTTCCACTAACATTATTCAGAAGTTGGAAAAAGGAATTCGGAACAGGAGAAAAGGCAAGCCCGTAAGGTTTGTTTACGACAGGGAAATGGACCCGGGACTCCTTGAATACCTGATTCGCCGGTTGCATCTCACCAAGCGCGATAACCTGATACCGGGCGGGAGGATACATAACTTCCGTCACTTCATGGATTTTCCCAGCCAGGTCTTTAAAGAAACCGGAAAACGGCGAAAGCCGTTCATGCATCCGGCATTTGCGGATAACCGGGTGTCAGAGGTAATACTGGATCGCGACATCATGTTGCATTTCCCCTACCATTCATTCGCCCCCATTATTAACCTGCTGAGAGAAGCCGCTTTTGATCCTGAAGTAACAACTATCAAGATCACCTGTTACCGCCTCGCTTCACAATCAAGGATCATCAATTCACTGGTCAACGCCGTGAGAAATGGAAAACAGGTTGTGGTGATGCTTGAATTGCGGGCAAGGTTTGAAGAAGAAGCTAACCTGGCATGGAAGGCAAGATTGGAGGAAGAAGGCGCAAAAGTGCTGGTTGAAATTCCTGAAATGAAAGTACACTCAAAGATCTGCCTGATCCGCAAAAGAAAGGAGGGGAAAGAAATCAGCTACGGATTTGTAAGTACCGGTAACCTGAATGAACGTACGGCCAGGGTGTATGCTGATCATTGCCTGCTTACCTCTAATGCAAGAATTATGGCTGACATCAACCGAATCTTTAATTTTCTCGAGCATCCAAAGACGGGTGGTCATTACCTCAAGAATTGTGAAGCGATCATACCCAGTCCTCATTTTTTGCGAAAAGAATTACATAAGCTCATTGACAATGAAATAAAGCAGGCGCAAAAAAACAAGCCTAGCGGTATGATATTGAAGATGAATTCTCTCTCTGATGAAGATTTGATTGATCGGTTGTACCAGGCGGCCAGGGCAGGTGTTCCCATTAAACTTATTGTTCGCGGAATCTTTTGCATGTTTTCAGAAAACAAAAAATTCCGGCGACCCGTGAAAGCAATCAGCATTGTAGATGAATATCTTGAACATGCCCGCGTGTGGGTATTTCACAATAAGGGTAAAGAGAAAGTTTATATATCTTCGGCGGATTGGATGCTGAGGAATATTGAACACCGGGTGGAGGCATCATGCCCGATATGGAGTGAGGAAATTCAAAAGGAAATAAAAGACATACTCGCGATACAGTTGCAGGATAATGTGAAAGCACGTTGGCTGGATAATGAATTGAATAATGAGTATGTGCGCACTTCGAAGAAAAGAATACGCTCACAGGTAGAGACCTATAATTATTTATTCAAGAAAAATTTGGCACCCGTTGAGACTGGCAGCAATTGATATTGGAAGCAATGCGGCAAGATTGCTGATTACTGATGTAAACCCGGGAACTAATTCCGGTCCCGAGTTCATCAAGGTCGCCCTCGTTAGGGTTCCCCTTCGCCTGGGTTTTGATGTGTTTGGTAAAGGCGAGATCTCGCCTGAAAAGACTGACAAACTGGTAAAGACCATCAGCTCGTATAAGTTACTTCTTGATGTGTATGAAGTGAAGCATCTGAAAGCCTGCGCTACATCAGCTATGCGGGACGCAGCGAATGGACCGGCGATCATTGAACGCGTAAAGAAGGAAACAGGTATTGGTATCAGCATCATAAGTGGCCAGGAAGAAGCGAGCCTCATTTATGAAAACCATATTGCTGATTACATGAACACTGAAGAGTCATACCTCTACATTGACGTGGGTGGCGGAAGTACAGAACTTACCTTCTTTTCGGATGGCAGATTGGTGTTTAAAGAATCATTCAATATCGGTACCATCAGGTTGCTGAAAGGGCAGGTGAATGAGGCCACCTGGGACGAGATGAAAAATTTCATTCGTACCAAAACGAAAGGCCATCATCACGTAACCGCTATTGGTTCAGGAGGCAACATCAATAAGGTGTTTTCCATTTCAAAGAGAAAAGATGGCAAACCACTGACATTGGAATTACTGAGGGATTATTATAAAGAATTCAGCACCCTCACACTTTCACAAAGAATGAGCTTATATAAATTGCACGAGGATCGTGCTGACGTAATTGTTCCCGCATTACTCATTTACATCAACGTTATGCGATGGGCAGATGCGCAGGAAGTTTATGTGCCCAAGATCGGCCTTGCTGACGGACTCATTCATACTCTCTATGAAGAAGCGCGGGCCGGGGAAACTGCGTCATGATATTGCTTAGCTTTACCTTAAATCCCGCTCATGTCAGTCAACAAGGAAGTTAAAAGGATCACTACCAATACCCTGCAGAAGATGAAATCAGCCGGTGAAAAGATAACCATGCTGACCGCCTATGATTATTCATTTGCCCGCATCATTGATGGTTCGGGAATTGACGTAATACTGGTGGGAGATTCTGCTTCCAACGTGATGGCAGGGCATGAAACGACACTGCCGATTACGCTAGACCAGATGATATATCATGCTTCTTCGGTAATAAGGGGAGTAGAACGGTGCCTGGTGGTTGTTGACCTGCCCTTTGGTTCCTACCAATCCAATTCTGATATCGCATTGGCTTCATCCATCAGGATCATGAAGGAAACCGGCGCACATGCCGTGAAGCTCGAAGGTGGTGAGGAAGCGGTGGAGTCAATCAGGAAAATCGTTTCAGCCGGTATACCGGTAATGGGTCACCTGGGTCTTACGCCTCAATCGATTTATAAGTTTGGAACTTACACTGTCAGGGCAAAAGAAGAAGAAGAAGCAAACAAATTGCGAAAAGATGCACAGCTACTGCAGGAATCCGGGTGCTTTGCGCTCGTATTGGAAAAGATACCAGCTACATTGGCAGGGGAAGTGTCAGCTAAATTAACAATTCCAACAATAGGAATAGGTGCAGGAAATAAATGCGATGGCCAGGTACTTGTAATGCATGATATGCTTGGCATTAATACCGAATTCAAACCCCGCTTCCTGAGGCAATACCTCAATATTAGTGAACTCGCTTCCACCGCTGTTAGGAATTATATTAACGATGTGAAGAAAGGAGAGTTTCCGAATGAGCAAGAACAGTACTAAGTAGCCCGTCAGGCGAACCTGAACATTGACGTAACCTTTCAAATTCCAAATTCCCGATTCCATTAAGTTGTCGGTTATCAAAGGCGCTTTCAATTCTGGAATTCTCTTAAGAAATGAGGCCAAACCGTTCAATGATCCAGGAAAAAAAGAATTATCATGGTCTCCTATACCCTAAGCCCTAACGCTAACGCCACTTCCCCAACGCTCTCAAAAACTTCAGGCACTCGGAAAACGGAAAACGTAAGAGACTCCGTAATTTTGCGTCTCAATTCAAAATATGGATTTTTTAAAATCGCTGGGCATAAATGAACTGAACGCTGGTGTAAGCACAGGCCAGGAATGGATGAAGTCATCGGGCATTAACATTGAATCATTTTCACCCGTAGATGGAAAACTAATTGGTGCCGTTACAGCTGCTGATAAAACCAGCTATGAAGCCGTTGTGGCAAAAGCACAATCCGCATTCGTGAAGTGGAGACAGGTACCCGCTCCTAAACGGGGAGAGATTGTTAGGCAGATTGGCGAAGCGCTTCGGGAGAATAAACAATCATTGGGCAAACTGGTGAGCTATGAAATGGGTAAAAGCCTGCAGGAAGGATACGGGGAAGTACAGGAGATGATTGACATTTGCGATTTTGCAGTTGGCTTATCGCGCCAGTTGTACGGGCTCGCCATGCACAGTGAGCGTCCGGGTCACCGCATGTATGAACAATATCATCCGCTGGGAATAGTATCCATAATTTCCGCTTTCAATTTTCCCGTTGCGGTATGGAGTTGGAACTCAATGCTGGCATGGGTTTGTGGCGATGTTTGTATATGGAAGCCATCTGAAAAAACGCCACTCTGCGCCATTGCCTGCCAGCATATCATTTCTAAAGTATTCAGGGATAATAATGTTCCTGAAGGTGTATCAAATGTGGTTATAGGTGGCCGTGAAGTGGGTGAATGGTTGTCAGCTGACGAACGAATTCCTTTAGTATCAGCTACCGGTTCTACAAGAATGGGTAAAGCAGTAGGTGCCGCAGTGGGCGCACGATTAGGTCGTGCATTATTAGAGTTGGGAGGAAATAATGCCATTATCATTTCAAAAGACGCTGACCTTGACATTGCAGTGCTTGGCTCCCTGTTTGGGGCTGTGGGAACTGCCGGACAGCGCTGTACCACCACCCGAAGGCTCATTATTCATGATGACGTTTATGAAACGGTGAAACGCCGTTTAGCTACAGCATACAAACAGTTGAAAATTGGTGATCCTCTTAATGAGGTTCATCATGTAGGTCCATTGATTGATAAACAGGCCGTGCAGATGTACCTTGACGCTATTGAAAAATGCAAAAAAGAGGGTGGAAAATTTGTAGTGGAAGGAGGCGTACTTGATGGAAAAGGATATGAAAGTGGCTGCTATGTAAAGCCCTGCATTGCAGAAGTGAATGCGGATATGGAAATTGTAAAACAGGAAACCTTTGCCCCGATTCTCTACATCATGAAATTTAGCAACATCGGGGAGGCAGTAGCCATGCAAAACAATGTGCCTCAGGGGCTCTCTTCTTCCATAATGACCCTGAACATGCGCGAATCAGAGTATTTTCTTTCAGCGGCAGGTAGCGATTGTGGTATAGCGAATGTAAATATTGGGACTTCAGGGGCTGAAATCGGGGGTGCATTTGGTGGTGAAAAGGAAACAGGTGGCGGCCGGGAAAGTGGTAGTGATGCGTGGAAGAATTACATGCGAAGGCAAACAAACACAATCAATTACGGAAATGACCTGCCGCTCGCCCAGGGCATCAGGTTTGACCTTTAGGGGCTTTGGCCATGTATTTTTTGCCGGCAAGAGCGCTATCCCGGGCCTCAGAAGCCTAAAAGTTTGATTTTCTGCAAAATATTTGCAAGTTTTGTAGCGTTCTAAGTAAAATCCAAAAATCCAACTGATATCCAATGAAAAAGATCTGTACTTTATTGGCTACATTTCTCCTCGTAGCATCCATTTCCCGGGCACAATTAAGAGTAGGGTTGATAGCCGGAGGTCACCAGTCAAAGGTGATTGAAGACAATGACCTGCCTAACTGGGATGAAATCAAAAATTTTTATTCAGGTCGAACAGGGGTGCACTTCGGTGTAATTGCCGATATCCGTCTTGGCAAGAAATCAAATTTTTACTTCCAACCCGGCATAGTTTATCATAACAAAGGCAGGAAGTTTTCAGCTGTGTATGACACAACTACCAGCGATGTATTCCAGGTAAATGCAAATGAATTCGTAAACTACCTTGACATGCCATTGAACCTCGTTTATAAGTTCAGGTTAGGTGGCAATGTAAAATTTGTGATTGGCGCAGGTCCTTACGTCTCCTTCTTTTATACCGGAAAATTAAAGACAGAGACAGTTTCAAAAACGTTGGATTACGAGGCAGTAGAGAATAATGATCCTCCTGTTGGAGAAGGTGAAGGTCAATATTCAGTAATGGATTATGGAGTGAATGGTCTCGCGGGATTTGAGTTAGGTAAAGTGATGCTTACGGCCAATTACAGCCAGGGGCTAAAAGATTTTTATAAATCGGATTTATATAAAGGCAGTTTTCGTCACCAGGTGCTCGGGGTAACGCTTGGCGTTTTTATTGACGGCAACAAACGCCGCCATCCAAAAGATAGGGATGGTGACCTTGTTTTTGACAATGTTGACAAATGCCCTGATGTGGCAGGTGCTAAAAAATTGAATGGTTGCCCTGATACAGACGGCGATGGAATTACGGATAGTGATGATGCCTGCCCGGGTCTTGCGGGCACCGAAAGCGATAAGGGATGCCCTGCTGATAAGGATAAGGATGGAATAGTAGATAAGGAGGATAATTGTCCCACTATTACAGGCACCAAAGCGAATAACGGTTGCCCCCCTCCCGATAGTGATAAGGACGGCGTAATAGACGTGGACGATAAATGTCCGAAGGTGCCGGGATTGGCCAGGTATAGCGGTTGCCCGATACCTGATACGGATGGTGACGGATTGAATGACGAAGATGACAATTGTCCAACTGTAAAAGGAACGGCAAAACTGAAAGGCTGTCCTGAGCCGGTTAAGAAAGAGATCATCGAGAAGGTTAATTATGCCGCAAAGCGTGTGCAGTTTGATAAAGGAAATGCAAAACTGCTTACTTCATCACATAAAGTATTGGATGAAGTAGTGAAGGTACTCAAACAAGACCCTTCGCTTCAATTGTCAATTGAGGGTCATACCAGCAATGACGGAATAAGGGAGGCAAATATGAAGCTTTCACGCGACCGGGCAAATTCCGTAAAATCGTACCTCATTTTAAAAGGCATTTCAGCGGACAGATTAACTGCGAAAGGATTCGGACCTGACAGGATGTTAAATGCAGGAACCACGGAAGCCGAGAAGGCGAAAAACAGGCGAGTTGAATTAAAACTAAGCAACCAATAAACATAGTTAGTCGTCAAACTTTGAGCAAACCCCTGCATCGTCAGGGGTTTTTATTTGTGAAAAATGTATGAATGGTATTAAGTATTTTTACGGTTTTCGCATCTTTGTATATTATATAAAACCCCATACGAAATGAAAATGTTAAAGAGTAGTTTATTGGCGGCGATCTGTGGTTTGTTTTCAATTAGTGTATTTGCCCAGGTAAAGGAAGTACCCAAAGGTTGGCACCTTATGAATCCGGCTGATAGCGGAATTTATGGTATCAGCATGGACAAAGCTTATGAATTCGTCAAGTCAAAAAAATTGAAAAGCACCCCGGTAATTGTTGCGGTGATCGATTCAGGTATTGATACCACACACGAGGACCTGAAACCGGTGCTTTGGAAAAACCCGGGAGAAGTGCCTGGAAATGGAATTGATGACGATAAGAATGGATACGTTGATGATATTTATGGATGGAACTTCATTGGTGGCAGAGATGGAAGAAATGTAGAAAAGGACACTTATGAATCAGCCAGGGTATATCATCGATTCAAGAATAAATTTAATGGGAAAGATATTGATGTTTCCAAACTCTCAGCCCAGGAAGCAAAAGAATATGAAATGTGGCGCCGTGCTAAAAAAGACGTGGCGAATGTTGATCCCCAGGCGGCAGAAAATCTGATACCCGTGAAGAAGGCGCTCGAGAAAGGTCTTGCGGGTGATTCCATTCTGCGTGTAAAAATTAAGGAAGGTTATACTGGAAAAGATGCAGAAGCCTTCACTCCTGCTGATGAAGAATCAAGAAAGGCAAGACTGAGTGTATTGAATATTTATCGCGGTTTCCAGATTGACCTGGAACAGCCTACGAGCGACCTGCTTTCTGAATTGAAAGATTATGTGGAAGGTGAAGACGCAAAGGCAAAGGCTGCAGAAGTTGAACCAAGACCTTATCGCGCCGAAATAGTTAAAGACAATTATTATGACTTTAACGACAGGTTTTATGGAAACAATGATGTGATGGCGAGCAAGAATGCGGCGCTTCACGGTACGCACGTTTCAGGCATCATCGCTGCCGCGAGAAACAATGAGGTAGGTATGGAAGGTGTAGCTGACAATGTTCGCATCATGACCATCAGGGCGGTGCCTGACGGCGATGAGCATGATAAGGATATTGCCCTCGCTATTCGCTATGCAGTAGATAATGGTGCAAAGGTGATTAACATGAGCTTTGGAAAGAGCCTTTCACCAGAGAAGAACTGGGTTGATGAAGCGGTACAATATGCAGAGAGCAAAGGTGTGTTGCTGGTGCATGCTGCGGGTAACTCAGCGGCGAATATTGATACTACATGGAACTTCCCAAGTCCTCTTTTTGAAAATGGAAAGCGCGCTCCTAACTGGATCACGGTTGGTGCAAGTGCACCTGGCGATGGAAGAGGTGGATACACTGCGAGTTTCTCCAACTATGGCAAGAAGGAAGTGGATGTATTTGCGCCCGGTGTAAAGATTTATTCAACTGTTCCGGGAGGTAATACTTACCAGAACCTGCAGGGTACAAGTATGGCATCGCCGGTGGTAGCAGGTCTCGCTGCTTTCCTGTTAGAATACTATCCTAACCTTAGTCCAAAACAGGTGAAAGAGGTTATTGAAAAATCAGCGCAGAAGCCGTCTGAAAAAGTAAAGACACCTGGCACTGGAGAAGAAGCTGAACTTTCAGAGATCAGCAGGTCAGGTGGAATTATCAATGCCTATGAAGCAATCAAACTTGCTTCCACTATCAAAGGAGAACGCAAAGCCCAGCCCGCAAAAGCTGTGAAGTCATCAGTAAAACCTAAGCAAAGGAATTAAATAAATCCATCAGCATTCAGATACTTTCCCGGCAGCAATGCCGGGATTTTTTGTGTATACCAATATTTCCATATTCAGTAACTTGGTGCAATCATTCACGTTCATTTCATCAATAAATACTATCACAATGCGACCAGAATTGTCAAAGGTTCCCAAAGCATTTCACAATTATGTAAACCAGGTGCAGGAAAACGAGGTGCTTACGGCATTTTCTAACCAGGGAAAAACGATCTTTCAATTGTTGGAATCAATTCCTGCGGAAAAGCATGATTACCGGTATGATACTGGTAAGTGGACGATCAGGGAGGTACTGCAACACATTATCGATGCGGAGAGGGTATTTGCCTACCGGGCATTGGCATTTGCCCGGAAAGACAAGACCTCCCTCCCACCGTTTGATGAAAATGATTATGCATTGAACTCAATGGCATCAGGCCGCAACTGGAGCGATATGGTGGAGGAGTTCAGGCACCTGAGAAAGGCAAATGAAATAATGTTCCAGTCATTCTCAGATGAACAGCTTGATACTTATGGCACCTCTAACAACAACAGCATTTCAGTAAGAGCGCTTGGATTTGTGATGGTAGGCCATGCTACGCATCATGCCAGGATTGTGAAAGAGAGATATATTGATAGTGTGACGGCCTGATATTCCAGTAGCGGGAGCAGTAACCTTATTAAAGATCGTTTTTACTTCTTAACAGGCAGTGATGGTAAAATTATTGACTGATTTTCCTGACCACGTGGCGGCCTACAAGGCAAGAGAAACGGTGAATAAAGCTGAGTATGAAGAAGTGGTAACGCGTAGAGTGAACGAGGTGGCTGAAAAGTATGGGGTCATAAATTTTCTTGTGCTATTAGAAACTGATTTCGATAATTACACCTTCGCGGCATTCATTGATTACCTGAAAATAAGTTTCAAGCATTTTCGAAAATGGAACAGGATGGCCATTGTATCAGATGAAAAATGGGTGCGAAAATTCTATGAGGTCCTAAGCCCGGTCGTACCGGGTGAGATCAGGTCGTATCCGATAAACGAATTCACGGTAGCGAAGGAATGGGTCTCGGGGCAGATATCACAATAAGCGTCATATGGTGCAAAAAAATAGCGGCCATATGTGACCGCTATTAAATTCCCGAATATTTTATTAAAACGCTTTTTTCTTTTCCTCCGTCTTCGCGCGTGCCAGGTTTTGCTGGCTGATCATGTCATTCACCACTTTTACAGCCTGGTCAAGATATATATCTTTCCGAAGGATTTTCAGCCATTGATTGAAGCGTTCCTGTTTGGTTGTATCATTTGCATATTTATTAACTTCGGCAGGAAGAGCAACCACTTCATTTTCCTGCTTCAACTTTAGCAATGAATCGTTTTCAGCCAGGGCCGCGCGAATTGCTTTTTGTTCCTTCCGGTATTTTTCAAGATTCAAAGAGTAGTTCCTGTCATTCTGGCTGGCCAACCATTCAGTATTTTCACGAATGGTCTTGAATGCTTCATCACTTGCTACGCGTGTATTACTGAGTTGTTTGATAGTATTTAAATCATAACCGGCGTCCCAGTTTGAATATGGTGACTTGGTTATTTCATCCCATGGCAACGCATCAGGATTATCTTTTTCTCTCACCTTCAAATGCTCAAGCTGGTCAGGCAGCACGATGTCTGAATTGACCCCTTTCTGCTGGGTAGAGCCTCCATTAATCCTGTAGAATTTCTGTAGGGTCAGCTTTACTGTGCCAAGGTCAGAGTTTGACGAGGTAAATACCTGGTCGATCCCAATATTTCGCTGTACCGTTCCTTTGCCATAAGTAGAAGTGCTTCCAATGATAATGCCCCTGCCATAGTCCTGGATGGCTGCGGCAAAGATCTCTGAAGCTGAGGCACTGAATTCATTTACCATGACGGCCAGCGGCCCCGAATAAAGCACTGCTTTGTCTTTATCCCTTAACACCTGCGGGCGGTTATCCTTATCCTTTACCTGCACGATAGGTCCTTCCTCAATGAATAAGCCGGCCATCTGAACAACGTCATACAATGAACCGCCACCATTATTGCGGAGGTCAATCACGATGCCATCGACCTGCTCTTCCTTGAGCTTGGTCACTTCTTTCGCCACATCAATATAACTGCGTCTTCCATCTGGATTTTCAAAGTCAGCATAGAATTCAGGAAGGAAGATGTAACCGATTTTGGAGTTTCCATTCTTTACGATGGCACTGCGCGCAAATGTTTCATCCTGCACGATCTTGTCGCGAATGAGGCTGACGATCTTGAGCGAACCATCTTGTTTTTTCACATGAAGGCGTACTTCCGTCCCCTTTTTACCACGGATCACTTTAACCGCATCCGTTACTGAGAATCCTGTAAAATCAACCGGCTCTTCATCGCCTTGTGCCACTTTTTGAATGAGGTCGCCTATCTGGAGTTCTCCTGATTTCCAGGCAGGGCTTCCCGTGAGAATGCTGGTGATCTTGATGTTTCCTTCATCATATTGAAGCGAGGCGCCGATGCCAAAAAAGCTTCCGCTCATTTCTTCATCAAAATATCTTTTATCCACGGGAGGGAAAAATTCAGTGTGAGGATCCATTGTAGTTGTGATAGAATTCACAAATACGTTGAATTTATCATCATCTGAAAATTTGTAACGGAATCTTTCAAAAAGCCTGTCGATCACTTTTGTTGTCTTTTCGCGGGCTTCTATTTCGAGCGAAACGTCTGATTTTACTTCAAAGCCTTCTTTTCCTTTATTCTTCTCTCTTTCATCGAGCATGCCTGAGTAGCGCTCGAGGCTGAGGAACTTTAATTTTTTTCTCCAACGCTCTTTTATTTCTGCTGGGTTCCTTGCATAGCTGAGTTTTTCACCATCCAGCATTACGTCTTCATTCATTTTGTAATCAAAAGGGCGTGAAAGCACATCCTTACTAATGGCGGCAGCTTCCTCCATGCGGGAATTGAAGATCTTTCCGGCTTCCAGAAAGAATTCAACGGGAGCTCCTTTGATCTCATCGTCAATGCGGTGCTCGTATTTCTTTTTCAGGAAATCAATATCGGCTTTCAGAAAAATGTTCTTTTCAGGATCAAGATCGTCCATGAATTTCTTGAAAACCCGGGCGGAGAATTCGTCATTTATATCTTTTGGACTAAAATGAGCTTCCTCTAGCATGCGGCCTACTTTCTTGAGGATCTCTTCATACCTGGAGGGTGGATTTTTTGCGTGAGAGCCTGTAGTCTGGAAAGCAAGGAAAAAGCCGGCCACAACCATCATGATCACGATAGGAAGTCTTTTCATATTCAAAAGGTATTTTAGTGCATTATGCATGACTCCAAAATTAACCAAAAAACGATGGATTTCGTGCTTTTATGGGCTTTTAACATGCTTTTTGAAGGTCAATTTGATAAACGGCAAGCCACCCATGTTTTCCGTTTTCTGTTTTCGGTTTTCCGTTGAGAACCCGAAAATTGAAGACTCGTTCTTTTTGTTTATGACGGAGGTTCAATATACCATAGGTAAGCCAAGGGAAAACATAAAATAGAAAACGGAGAACGTTAAAGGAATTTTATTTATTTTTGCTCCGCTTTATTTCCAGGTAAAGTTAACATGGTGGTTATAGCTCAGTTGGTTAGAGCATCAGATTGTGGTTCTGAGGGTCGCCGGTTCGAGCCCGGTTAGCCACCCGATTACCCCGGTAAATCCGGGGTAAATTTTTTCACGACATCTCAAATTATGAATACCTGGCTGTTCGCTTTACCATTCCTTTCTGCCATCATCGTGAAAATCTGCGTGTATCTCGCGGGCCGGTTATTGTTTAGCTCCATATTACCAAAGAAAAAAGATGAACTGGCAAACAGGATTGCAGATGCAGTGAGTTCTGGCTTTTCATTGGAGAATCTTCGGCAAAAACTAACTGATCCAGGGGCGGTCAAAAATGTAATGCCCGTGGTGGAGGAGCACATTGATAATTTCCTTCGTTATAAACTCAAGGAAAAAATGCCGATGATCGGGATGTTGATTGGCGACAAAACGGTGAATTCGCTCAAAGAAGTATTTTTAAAAGAAATCGAGGAGCTGTTTCCGGCTGTCCTTTCCAAGTTTTCCGAAAACCTTCAAAAGGAAATCGACCTACGACAAATGGTGCATCAAAAGTTATCGGCCATTCCGGTGACAAACATCCAAAAGGCTTTCTCTCCCATCCAACGCTATTATGAATATGCAGGCATGGTTGGCGGTTTTATTGCGGGGGTTGTTGCGTTGCTTGTTGGAGTAGTTGTTGGTTGATGAATGTGAGAATAGTTGTCGGCTGTCAGTGATATTATTGAGGATATCCGAGGATTTAAGGGCAGCTTTTTAGAGATGGTGTCCTTACAAATTTCCAACCCAAATTATTTTGTTATTCATATAGCGTACCGATGAGACGCGGGAAAAACAATTGTATTTCTGAGCTTCCCATATAACGTCCCGGGGACGCATGGTCAGCCTCTACAATCTCCCTGGTGTTCTAATCCCTAATTACCTCCTGCCTCGTCAGTTTTCCCAACAACCCACTAAGTGCTTTCCCTCACCACCTCTACCATTTATCACAATGTCATGGAGATGTCAGCAAGTTAATTCAACTTTGCACGTCAAATGAGAAAATTAATCAGATGAGAAAATTCCTGTCCGTTCTTTCCCTTGTACTTCTTGCACTTACGAGCTTTTCCCAACCACCGGCCGGTGTGCGGGGCGGCGGCGGACAGATGGCGGGAAGATTCTATGGCAAATTGATCGATTCAAAGTCAGGCAAGGCCGTAGAATTCGCCTCGGTGCAGCTTACTCAAATGCGCATGGACAGCATTACCAAAACGCGTAAGGAAACCATCGTAGGTGGAATGCTGACCCGCTCTAATGGGGAATTTAGCCTGGAAGGACTGCCACTCTTTGGACAATATACCCTTAAGGTTACGGCAATAGGATATCAACCCCTGGAAGAGAAAATTTCTTTTGATATTAAGCCAGGAGGAGGTGACCCTTCGTCAATGCTGAATGCAATTGATAAAGATCTTGGCAACCTGAAAATGGATATTGATGAAAAGGTACTTGCCAACGTTACAGTGACCGGTTCACAACCCGGATTGAAACTGGGCATTGACCGAAAGATCTTTAATGTAGATAAGAATATTGTTTCTGCCGGAGGAACGGCAGTGGATGTGATGCGCAACGTTCCTTCCCTGAATGTTGACATCGATGGTAACGTGACCATGCGTAACAATGCGCCCCAAATCTTTGTTGATGGCAGGCCTACGAACTTAACGCTGGAGCAAATCCCTGCTGACGCCATTCAAAGTGTGGAATTGATCACCAATCCCTCTGCAAAGTTTGATGCTTCAGGCGGTACTTCGGGAATCCTGAATATTGTATTGAAGAAAGAAAAGAAGGTTGGGTATAACGGTAATCTGAGAGCAAACCTGGATTCGAGGGCAAGAGTAGGTTTTGGTGGTGATATCAATCTTCGCACAGAGAAGTTAAACGTTTTTGCCAATGGAATGTTTAACCAGCGCAAATCAATCAGTACCGGTACTACTACGCGACTAAACCTATTTGATAACCCTGATACATATATAATTCAAAAGGACCGCTCAGTACAATTGGGGCAGTTCGCATTCGGCAGATTTGGTGCTGATTACTTCATGAGTAACCGAAATACACTTTCCTTAAGCGTCAACATGGTGAAAGGAACATGGAAGCCGGGTACTGAAAGTGATATTCTCATTGATACGCTTTCTTCTTCTCCTTCTTCTTCATTTTATGAGCGAAATTCAAACAGTAAAGGCGATTTCAGGAATATGGGAAGTATGTTAAGTTTCAAGCATAATTTTCCCAAGGCGGGCAGGGAGTTTACTGCAGACATTACCTATAATAAGAGCAGGAATGAGAACTACAGCAATATCCTTACTGATACATTCAATGTGCCCCAATACCAAAAAGTAGGCACGTATCACCAGCAACAACAGATCAATGGAAAAAATCAAAACCTGGTATTGCAGGCTGATTACGTAAACCCAATTAATGATAAATCAAAGTTTGAAACAGGGGTACGCGCACAGATTCGTGACAATAGTAGTACGAGCGCATTCTATGTTGAGCAAAATGGCAACTGGATCCTTCAACCAGCGTCACAAACTAATTACGAAAGCAGTGACAGGGTTTATGCGGCTTACCTCACTTATTCGGCACAACTTAAGAATTTTGGCTACCAGCTCGGCCTGCGCGCTGAGAGCTCAGATTACCAGGGCAAGCTGTTGAAAACCGGCGAAGTGTTCGAAATCGATTTCCCAGTGAGCTTGTTTCCCAGCGTATTCCTTTCTCAAAAGCTGGGTGAAACGCAAAGCCTTCAATTAAATTACAGCCGCAGGATAAACAGGCCTAACTTCTGGCAGCTTACTCCTATCACAGATTCATCTGATAAATTGAATCCAAGCAAAGGAAACCCGGGGCTCAAGCCGGAGTTTACTAACTCATTCGAACTGTCATATGAAAAAACGTTCAAGAACAGGGGTAACTTTCTTGCATCAGTGTATTATAAGCATACAACTGATCTCATTACCAGGTTCCAGGAAATGGGTACGGGAGCAGGAGGAGAAACTGTAGCGCTGAATACATTCATTAATGCGAATTCCAGTTATGTTACCGGTATCGAACTCACTACCCGCATGCCGATAGTAAAATGGTGGGAGTTCACGCCAAATCTGAATCTTTATACTTCTGACGTTGATATTAATGTGCCCGGTGAGCCTGACCAGGAGCGACTGACGAGTTATTTCATTAAAGTAAATAATACATTCAGGTTGCCTAAGAACATATCTATCCAGCTTTCCGGGGATTATCAATCAAAGACGGTATTGCCTCCCGGCGGTAGCGGCGGAGGTCGCGGCGGTGGCGGTATGTTTGGAGGCCCTTCTTCTTCCTCACAGGGATACGTTCGACCAAATTATGGCGTTGATATCGCCGTCAGGTACGAGTTCCTGAAAAACAGGGCTGCATCCGTATCGGTAAATATGAATGACATTTTCAGAACCCGTCGTTCTGATGTGCACTCACAATCTTCGTTTATGATCCAGGACGCGCTCCGTCGCAGGGATGCACAAATTGTTAGAATTAATTTCAACTGGCGTTTCGGAAAATTTGATCCGAATCTTTTTAAGAGAAAAAGCACAAGGGGTGACCAGGGAGCAGGAATGGAGAATATGAATATGGGGCAGTAAGGAGGGACGTTCGAGGTCGTGCAGGATCGTTCAAATCGTTAATTGCGGTATTGACTTAGAGTCAGGCATCGGGCAACGATATTTGTATTATTTCCATCAATGGCGCATCTTTGATTGTCCTCATCCAGTGAGCATCAATGAAGCGTATTTATTTTACAGTCACAACTGACCTTACATATGATCAGCGGATGCAACGAATTTGTACGAGCATGGCTGAAAACGGTTATGATGTGGTACTCGTTGGCAAGAAGCTGAAGACCTCTCTGCCGCTAAAAGAAGAAAAGTTTAGACAAAGGAGGATCCGGGTTCTTTTCCGGAAGGGAAAGTTATTTTATATTGAATATAATCTGCGGTTATTTTTCTTCCTTCTATTTCGCAGGATGGATGCGATTTGCGCGATCGACCTGGATACCATAATTCCCGGGTATATGATATCGATTTTAAAGCGAATCCCCCGCGTGTATGATGCGCACGAATATTTTACTGAAATGAAAGAGGTGATCACCCGCCCCGCCATCAGGAAAGTTTGGTTGGCCATTGAGCGTTTTTCTATTCCCCGCTTCAAATATGGATATACTGTAGGTGAAAAAATTGCTTCCGAGTTCAAACGAATTTACGGAGTGGATTATGCGTTGGTTAGAAACATTGCCAGGCTTCGTCATCTTTCAATGGAGCGACCTTCAGAAAAATTTCTTCTTTACCAGGGTGCGGTGAATGAGGCCCGGGCATTTGAGCAGGTGATACCGGCCATGAAGATGATTGATTTGAAACTGGTGGTATGTGGTGATGGTAATTTTATGCCTCAATTAAAAAAATTAATAGCTGAGCATGGGGTGGGAAATAAAGTGGAGCTCAAAGGAATGGTCACTCCGCCGGAATTATGGAAAATTACACAGCAAGCCTGGCTGGGAATTGCTGTCGCGGAGAGTAAAGGCCTGAATCAATATTGGGCACTTCCCAATAAATTTTTCGACTTCATACATGCCGGCGTTCCGCAATTAACTATGGATTACCCGGAGTACAGGAAGATCAATGAAGAATACGAGGTGGCTATCTTACTAAAAGAGCCTGATTCTGCTGCAATTGCCGGGGCAATAAACAATTTGTTGCAAAATAGTGTTGTATACGAAGGATTAAAGAAGAACTGTCTTGATGCAAGGCAGGTATACAACTGGCAGAGTGAAGAAAAGACGCTGCTTGATTTTTATCAATTAGTATTCAAGGATTGAGTAAGAACTTACATATTGTTTGCCTCGATGTGCCGTGGCCGGCTGATTATGGTGGCGCCATTGATATGATGAACCGGATTATGATGTTCAAAAAACTCGGCATTCGCATACACCTTCATTATTTCAGCTATAATGAACGTGGTAATCCCAATGAGCTTAATCAATTTTGCGAGACCATCAACGTGTATGAGCGAAAAACCGGAAGTAGCGGTTTTTCACTTTCTGCCCCATATATTATTCACTCACGTGTAAATGACCGGCTCGTTGCAAACCTGAAGAAGGATGACCATCCCATCCTGCTCGAAGGAATACATTGTACGGGCGTACTCCCATTCCTCGATACCCAGCGAAGGAAGATAGTTGTAAGAATGCATAATGAGGAAAGCGCATATTACAAGGAGCTGGCCCGGTGTACGGGTAGTGTAATTAAGAAACTTTATTACTATAATGAGAGCAGGTTAATTAAGAAGTATAACCAACAGCTTTCACATGATTGCATATATGCATGTGTGTCTACTCATGACGTGAATGTTCTGCGAAATGATTTCGGGCTAGATAAAGCAAGATTCCTGCCCACCTTCCCGGCATGGCAGGATGTGATATCGGAAACCGGTGTGGGTAACCTTTGTTTGTATCATGGTAATCTTTCCGTGCCGGAGAATGAAGAAGCGGCACTCTGGCTTCTTTGCAAGGTTTTTACAAGAGTGCGCGTTCCCTTCGTAATTGCCGGTAAAAAGCCATCCAGGCGGTTACAGAAAATGGCGCAGCTTTGTCAGCATACCTGCCTGGTGGCTGATCCTTCAGAGACGGAAATGAATGACCTGGTTCGAAAGGCGCATATTCATGTGCTACCATCATTCAACAAAACTGTTACCGGTATTAAATTAAAATTGCTACACGCCCTTTTTGAAGGAAGGCACTGCGTGGTCAATGATCCGATGGTTGATGGTACAGGTCTTGCCGAAGCCTGCCACATAGGTACAACCGCGAATGGGTTTGCATCCATCATTGCACAATTGTATCACCAACCTTTCAGGGAAGAAGAGATTGATTTGAGGAGGCGATTATTATGCGGTACATATGATAATGAAAAAAACACAATGCAGCTTATTCAATGGTTATGGTAGCATTGTCGAGCACACGGCCCCTTTCCGTTCTGATCATTCTTGCCGGGAATTTCTGCACTACAATATAATCATGAGTAGCCATTACAACGGAGGCGTTGTAATCTTTTGCAATACTGAACAGCAATTGCATGATCTCATCTGATGTTTCAGGGTCGAGGTTACCGGTAGGCTCATCCGCCAGTATGAGCTTGGGAGAATTGAGCAGGGCACGGGCAATGTCAACACGCTGCTGTTCGCCGCCACTCAGTTCAAATGGCATTTTGAAACCTTTCGACTTGAGCCCCACCTTATCGAGTACGTCACTGATTTTTTCATCCATCAATTTTTCGTCAGTCCAGCCTGTGGCGCGCAATACAAACTTGAGATTATTATTTACGTTGCGGTCAGTGAGTAATTGAAAGTCCTGGAACACTACTCCCAGTGTGCGTCGCAAATAAGGTACTTTTTTCCAGTCAAGGCCACGAAGGTTGAAGCCGGCCACCGTCCCCTCCCCCTCTTTCAGTGGAATTTCGCCATATAAAGTCTTTAGCAGGCTCGATTTTCCTGTACCCGTCTTACCCACAAGGTATACGAACTCGCCTTTATTAACAGTAAGATTGACTTCCTGGAGTATCAGGTTGTTACCCTGGTAAATGTTCACGTCTCTTAGCTCAATGATAGGTTCTGCCATTCGGAGATCTTTGCTGCAAATTAACGCAAAGAATAGCATCCCGCTGCCAAAATTTGTTATAACTAAAAAAATAGTTGGTAAACTAAAAACTTAGTTGTAGCTTGCCTGCATAATCTTTTTTATGAAACAGCTTACGAAGGCAGAAGAACAGGTAATGCACGTATTATGGAAGATTGGACCCGCATATTTACGGGAAGTAGTGGATGCGATGCCGAATCCAAAACCTCACCAGAATACCGTTGCCACTCTATTGAAAATTCTGGCAGAAAAGGAATTTGTGGCGGTCAGGGTGATGGGCAGGCAACACCAGTACAGTGCCATATTAAGCAAGGATGATTATTCCAAACGCACGATGAAGCAGATGGTGAAAAGCTATTTTGAAGGCTCATTCAGTAATGTTGTTTCTTTCCTGGTAAAGGAGAATAATATTTCAGTAGAGGAACTCGAAACCCTGATTCAGCAGGTGAAGAAACAGCAAAATCAAAAGAAATGAGCAGCTTCCTTTCTTACATTCTACAGGTTTCCTGTGCAAGCGCAATTTTTTATGGTTATTACCTTTTTACTTTGCGCAACAGGAAATTTCACCAGTATAACCGTTTTTATTTATTGTTGGCTGTGCTCGCAAGTTTGCTGGTTCCTTTTCTTGATATACCCGTTTATTTCACTCAACATGCAAATGATGAAGGCTTGCTGCAGACCATCTCCTCGTTCCAATTGTTGGGTGATCAGGGTGGAAAAGCGATGAATGAACATGACGCATCGATCTTTACCCCGGTCAACCTGTTTTACATGCTCTACTTTGTACTGGCCGTTATTTTTCTTGCAAGAATGATCTTTTCTTTGGCGTCTATCAGGCATATGATACGCATTTATCCAAAAGAAAAACTCGGCGATGTACATATTGTGAATACCACGGAGCCGGGTACACCATTCTCTTTCTTCAACTGGTTGTTCTGGAATGATGGTATTGATGCCAATTCAACTAACGGCCGGCAGGTGTTCAGTCATGAGCTTTTCCATATAAAACAACGGCATAGTGTAGACCTGATCGTGATGGAAATAGTGACGATTGTATTGTGGATAAATCCCTTTTTCCATCTGATTAAAAAGGAGATAAAGGCCATTCATGAATTTTTGGCTGACAGGCATGCAATGGAGGGAGAAGAGAAATGGTCATATGCTGAATTATTGCTGATGCAGGCACTTGGTACTCGCCATTCAATTGTAAATCCATTTTTTCATAACCAAATAAAAAGAAGAATAGCCATGATCACAAATCCGAAAAAGACTAGTCACCGCTACCTGCGGCAGCTGTTAGTGTTGCCTTTGTTAGCCTGTGTGGTGGCAATATTCGCATTTAGCTTTAAAAACCGTGTAATTGGTGAAGAAGCTCCAAAACCGTTGCAGCATGAGAACCTGAAGCCCATCCGGGATACAAACCCGGTTCACGTCAGAAAGATACCCTCAGTAACAGTGCAGAAAAAAGCACCAACGACGGCGCAATTAAATGAGTGGCAGAATGAGAAACAGTATGGAGTGTGGATTGATGGCAAACGGATAAAGAATAGCGAGCTTTCCAACTACAAGGCATCTCACTTTAGCTATTATTCAGTGAGTAGGTTGGAGAAGAATGCGGTGAATTATGGTAAGCATTATTACCAGGTTGACCTTATGACCAAAGAGTTTGAAAAGGCTGGCAAACTTCCTACGGAAGCTGAATGGAAAAAAGCCGCCCAACCCCAACAAAATGGCGCGCTGGTAGTGATTGATGGGGAAATTCAGGTAGGAATTAGTGCAAATGAAATAGAATTGGATGCTAACGTGATTGAAAAGATTGATGTTTTAAAAGGCGAAACAGCCATTTCGCTATACGGAGAAAAGGGAAAGAACGGGGTGATAGTAATTTCTACGAGCAATCCTGCTTCTTTCAAATTAAAACTAAAGGAGCCTTCGCAGGATCCTACGCCTCTCAAAATAAAATTAAAGGAGGAACGGCCTGTGTTCTCAAAAGTGGAGATCTATCCGGAGTTCCCGGGCGGTGAATCGGGGTGGCAGAATTTCCTGCGCAGTAACTTGAACATGAGCCTGGCAAAGTCAGTGCCGGGCGGCCCACATGTGGTAGCCGTAGAGTTCATAATTGAAACTGATGGATCAGTGAGTGGAGTAAGGGCGCTGACAAAGCTGGGTCATGGCCTGGAAGAGGAAGCGATTCGGGTGATCAAACTTTCTCCTAAGTGGAATGCGGCGGTACAAAATGGAAAAAAGGTAAGGATGTTGATGGCGGAGAAGATCAGGTTTGAGTAAATCAGATAACAGTTGTCACTTGCCAGTAGCCTGTTCATTTAAAAAGGATATGGGCGGGCAGGTTAAACAACCAATTACCTTACCAACTCATGAAACTGCTTCAGCTATTTGGTGACTTTTCTTTTGAGGACCGTTATTGCCAAAATCACCTCTTAATAGTTTGAGGGCATACTTTTCTTTATCTATTTCTTTCCGGGTGCGGTAGCCTAATTTTCTGAACAAGGGTAATGGAGGACACCAGCCCTGCAACGCATGTTGTGCAAAGAAACAAAGTACGACGGCTGGAAAAATGAGCCATTTCCTGTTTTTAAAGGCACCCAGGGCAATACCGCTGAGTGCCACGGTTGACATATTGACTTCCAGCACTCTTTCAATATCCCACTCGCGATCGAGTTTCTCTATCCGCTGAGTAATGACAGCGGCATCCCTGTTCTTATAATATTCAATGCTTTTCTGTAGATCAACATCGATATTTTCATTGATTTTTGCAGAAGTATTCCGCCTCACTCTGTCTTTCATATTCTCAAATTTAAGTGCGATATAATAACGAAGGCGGCTTGGTATGAAGATGAGCCATTAAATTACTGAACTAAGTTGCTCATTTGTATTAGGAAAGTAGCAATAACAATGCCGTTACAGTTCCCCCATGATCAACCTCCACTTTGGTATGCTGCCAGGAGATTATTTTGATGATTGAATTTTATTCTCTTAACTATTCTAAAAATATTTCGCAGAGGCGCACCGGGAATTCCATAATTGATAGTTTTGAAATTAGCGCATTTTTTACCTCGCGGAAACGCCAGTTTTATTGTAAGTATAATATTACACAACATATAGCCGTCCGCGATTCGCGCGCGCCGAGAAAATAAACAGTAGACTAAAATTCTAGCATGAAGAATATCCGGCAGTGGCACGAGGCGCGGCGAATTAACTCCGGTCACTTAAATGTTCTCAAAATTCCAGCCATCCCTTGTTTGTTTTTATTTTCAGTTCCTTTTGGGAACTTGCCTCTACCCTGCCAATGACTCTTGCATCTACTCCAAAGCTTTTTGAAATATTGATAATGTTCTCCGCATCTTTTTCATTTGTATAGATCTCCATTCGTGTTCCCATATTAAATACCTGGTACATTTCCCTATCGTCAGAACCACTTGCTTTTTGGATGATCTCAAAGACAGGAGGAGGGTCAAAAAGATTTTCCTTTACCACGCGCACGTTGTCAGGGAGGTATTTCAGGCATTTAGTCTGGCCACCGCCGCTGCAGTGGATCAGGCCACTGATTGAATCGAAATGTTTTACCAAAACCTCCTTCATTACGGGAGCGAAGGTTCTTGTGGGGCTAAGTAATAATTTTCCAATGGAGATCGATTCACCATCGATAAATATAGTGTCAGTCATTTTATGCGGGCCTATGTAAACCACCGATTCATCCAGCTGACCATCGAAGGATTCGGGGAAATTATCTGCGTAGCTTTTACTCAACACATCATGCCGGGCACTGGTAAGTCCATTGCTGGCCAGGCCGCTGTTGTATTCCCCTTCGTAATTTGCTTTGCCAAATGATGCGAGCCCGACAATAACATTTCCCGCAGTTATTTTTTCATTCGTGACCAGGTTCTTTTTGGGCCATCTTGCCGCCATTGTACCATTCACGGCCATGGTGCGAACCACATCTCCTACATCGGCCGTCTCTCCTCCCATAAAAGTAATGTTGATGCCGGCATCTTTCATGGTATCGAAGAATTTTTGCGAACCATTGATCACGCTTTCAAGTACTTCTGCCGGTATCACATTCTTATTCCTGTCAATCGTTGATGAAAAAGCAATCTTGTCATAAATTCCTACACAGAGCAGGTCATCGAGGTTCATTACAATCGCATCCTGTGCTATCCCCCCCCATACTGAAACATCTCCTGTCTCTTTCCAATAGAGGTAAGCAAGAATGCTTTTTGTTCCTGCTCCGTCGGCATGCATTACATTCACCCATTCAGCGTCGTCTCCCAGCACATCAGGATAGATCTTGCAAAAGGCACGGGAATAAAGCCCTTTATCGAGGTATTTAGTGGCGGCATGTACTTCTTCCTTTTGTGCTGATACGCCTCTTTTGGAATAAAGTCCTTCATTGGAAGGAGAATAAAAAAAAATATTTCTCATACGAGGGAACTAATGGATGCGATAAAACGATTAAAGCCAAGCAAAAGTAAGGCAAGCATGCATTGCCCGCTCAATTTATTGCAAGCCAAAAAGCAGGCTATATTTGCAGCAATTTTATGGAAGTACATTATAGTATTGACAGTTTGCCGAAATTCAGGAACGCCGTTGTAACTATTGGCACATTTGATGGCGTGCACATGGGTCACCGGCAGGTGATTAACAGCCTTAAGGAAGAGGCCGCGATGGTAAATGGAGAAACTGTGATCATCACCTTTCACCCGCACCCGAGAAAAGTAGTTTCATCAGCCATTCTGGGGATCAGGCTCATCAACACATTGGAGGAGAAAATAGAACTCCTTCGGCAGCTGGGTATTAATCACCTGGTGGTGGTTCCCTTTACAGAAGCATTCGCGAATCAGCCGGCGGATGTGTATATCCGTGATTTCCTGGTTGATAAATTCAGCCCTCATACCATAATAATTGGATATGATCACAGGTTTGGGCGCGACCGTCTCGGCGATTTTCGGTTACTTGAAAAATTTTCGGAAGAATTTAATTACAAATTAAAAGAGATTCCCAAGCATATACTCGATAATATTTCCATCAGCTCCACTAATATTCGGGAGGCTATTCTGCATGACGATATTGAGACAGCGCATAAACTGCTGGGCTACGAATTTTTCTTTTCAGGAACGGTGGTTGACGGAGATAAGCTGGGAAGAAAATTGGGGTACCCTACTGCTAATCTGCATGTGATGAATGATGAAAAGATCATTCCCGGCAATGGAATATATGCTGTGTATGCTGATCTCCTGCAGCCTGATCAAACGTCTTTTTCACTTCCACAAGACCGGATGAAAGGAATGATGAGCATTGGTTTTCGACCTACGGTTGATGGCAAGAAGCGCGTTATCGAAGTGAATCTTTTCAACTTCGATAAAGATATTTATGGTATGAGTTTACGTGTGTACGTGAGCAAGTACCTGCGAGAGGAGATTAAGTTTGATTCATTGGAAGCTCTCGTAAAGCAGATTGACCAGGATAAAATAGAAAGCCTGAAAGTTTTATAAATGATAAAGGCCCCTTTTGGAGGCCTTTATCAAAGCTTGTAAATATCAGAGTTAATATTCTATTCTGAATTCAAGTGCACTTGCATCAGAAAAGAAGTCTTCAGTAGATGAAGTGATAGTAACCTTTTTTTTGTCATCTGACACTTTAACATTTTTTCCTTCGGCTTTCTTTACGGCATTAGGAAGATTGAACACCAGTGTGGTGGTACCTGCTCCCATTGATGACATTTGTTTTAAAGCCTGCATAGCCTCATCCTGGTCAACGGTAGCATACTTTTCCTTATTGAGTGTTTTTGAAATCAGTCCTTTTGAATAGGTTGTTACGAAGTAGTCCTCAATACTTCCTTCAGGAATATCATCAGCACCTGGTGCCTGTGCATTTTCTTCAGCCTCGCCTTCGCCTTTCTCATTGTCCATTTGCTTTTTCATAGCTTCCTTGAATGCTTTGCCCGTCAGCTTGTCGAGTGTGGCTATCTGGTCAACACCGGAAAATGGCAATTCAACTTTTGTAATAAATTTTTCATCAGCCATATTCATGTTAAAACCCAGTGTTCCTTTCTTAATGAGCGAACGCTCATCAGCAGTAAGGTCAGGAATGCTATCCGCAATAGAAGCCAAAGCAATGGTAGTGTCAATTGATTTATCTTCCATTTTATCAAGTTCCTTGCCCTGGCCGGCCATTTTTGCCATGCCAATTACACTACTCAGGTCAGTAGTGGTTACCATTACGCCACTGCCATCAGGCTTAATTGAGATTTCACGGGTTACCTCACAACTTGTAAGGAAAAGGGCTCCACCCATCAGAAGCCAGCTAAAGAATTTCTTCATTTGTGTGTTTTTGAGAGAGATGAATTTTATAAAATAAAAGTTGCACAAATAAACGATTTTTTGAGAAGCCGGCTAATTTTGGACAATCATTTTTATCACCATTTCCTTTAAAAGGGAGCTGTCATCAGTACCCACATCATTGATGCCGATGCTCCGGAGGTTGTAATTGTGCAGGAGTAAAAGTGCTTTTTCCACTTCGGCATAGTTGTATACCCTGGCCGCATGCATGCTTTCCTTCAATTGAAATGACGGGATACCGGTAGCGGAAGAGGCCGCATTGGCGTCAGCGGCTCCTGAGCCCATCACCATGAAAACCCGGCTGAAGAAGCTGTACAGGGAAGGGAGAACGAGTTGGATGGGCGCGGCTTTAGGATTGGCCTCAAAATATTGAATGATCCGGATGGCAGCTGGAAGATCCTTTCTTGCTAGTGCGGCCTGCAATTCGAATACATTAAAATCCTTGCTTACTCCCACGAACTGCTCGATGTCTTCTTCGGTAATATTTTTGCGTTTGCCCAGATTCAAAGAAAGCTTATCTACTTCATTTGAAATGCGCGTAAGATCGTTTCCAATATGATCTACTATCAGTGAAAGTCCCTTTGGTGAAATTGTCAGTCCTTTTGCCTGTATCAATTCCTGCGTCCATGGCTGGAGCTCCTGTTCTTTCTTTTTCTTTGATTCCACATAGACTGCTTTTGTCTTGAGCAACTTTGCAAATTTTGTGCGGCCATCCACCTTCTTGTTCTTATAGGAAACAACAAGTATTGTAGATGGCAAAGGATTTTCAACGTATCCTTCCAGCTTTTCGATATCCCTCATTTGCTGGGCTTCTTTAAGCAGTACCACCTGTCTTTCTGAAAACATCGGGTAACGCCTGCAGGCATTGATCACATCCGTCCAGGCAGCATCTTTCCCATAAAACACACTAAGATTGAATGATGACTCGGCCTCTGTGAGAATATGATGTTCCGCATAATTTATAGCCTGGTCAATGAAGTACTCTTCATCTCCTTCCAGCCAATAGACGGGCTTGTACCTGCCGTTCTTCCATTCACTGATGATCCTTTCAATTGCCATAAGTCGCTAAGATACAGGCTTTGTACTTTCCAGGGATGGGTAAAATCCCGACGGTTCTTTACCTATTGCGTTTCTGGCACGGTTTTCGGAATTTGGTGGCCGAATGGATTAAATCAGTACACGTTTAGCGGCCGAATTAGCTAACCTGAAAACCAAGTAGATCCATCCATAAAACCTAAAGTTTAAAATTAAAACCCATCTTTATGGCAAACACGAATTATCCATCAGCCACTCCGCAGAATCAACCTCCTGCACCCAGGAATCGTGCAGGTAAGAATCTCCTGATCGGGCTTTTAGCAGCTGGCCTTCTTGGTACCTGGGGGTATTTGCTGTGGGACAAGAATAAAACAGGTGAAAAGCTTCAACTCACCCAGACTCAATCAGAAAGTTATATGACGGCTCGTGACTCCATCAAACTGATGTATGATGAAGCCGAAGCAAGACTTGACTCTATCACCGGAGCTAACAATAGCCTGCAAGGTGAAAAGTCAGACTTACAGAAACAAATTGAAGCGAATAAGGCTGAAATCAGGCGCATCCTGAATGATCGTAATGCTACGCGCGCTGATCTTCAAAGAGCTCAAAATATGATCGCTAACCTGAATGGTCAAATCGCAAGTCTTGAGCAGGAAGTGACCAGGCTTACTGGCGAAAACCAGGAGCTCGCAGCTAACAACGTACAGCTCTCAACAGAAAAAACGGTACTTGAACAAAACCTTCAAACAACCCTTACAGAAAGAGATGACCTTTCTCAAACTGTAGATGTGGCTTCTACTTTCAGCGCTTCTAATATTCAGATCACTCCGGTGAATGAAAAGAAAAGCGGTAAAGAAAAGACTACAACAACCGCTAAGAAAGTAGATAAGCTGGTTGTATCATTCGATGTAGAAAATCGCATTGCCCGCTCTGGACCGGCTGACATGTACATCATGGTAACGGCCCCAAATGGCCAGGTGATCTCTGATCCTGCCCTTGGTTCCGGTACGCTGACTACCCGCACTGATGGTGACAAGACATTCACATCAAAAGTGCCTATCGAATATGAGCAGGGCACTCGTAAATCAATACAATTCCCCATTCGCCAGTCAGATTTTCAAACTGGTGATTACAGGATAGAAGTTTATCATAACGGGTTCAAAATCGGCGAAAGCGTCAGAACCCTGAAAAAAGGTGGTTTATTCGGTTAAAAGCAGTTGCAACTCCTGCAACAACCGCCTCGGTTTACCGGGGCGGTTTTTTTATACGGTTAACGTTTAACGTTTAAGTCGTTTAACGTTGGGAACCTTTGAAGTTCGGATGCCTTTTTTTTATGAGCTGTGATTCGTAAGAATAAATAGTGCGTTTGTAATAGTGAAGGCAATTCTTTGTGACGGGCAAGCTGTTTAAGTGGTTTCGCGTAAAAATCGGTAATTTCTAAGTTTACTCCTTCAGCAGCCGGCAGGGTTACACCCAAATCATGCAATAGAAAAATCGTTCAGGAATGGAATTTGGAATGGGGAATTGGGAAGTTGCTAAATGTTCCAGGGAAACCGAAGCTTGATTGACCAGCGGGCAACCTCAACAATTTAGTAACCGCCTAATTCCAAATTCGTAATTCCCAAATTCTCAATAGGAGAATCTTGATGGGAGCAGGCAACCTCAACAATTGAGCTATACTAATTCCAAATTCGTAATTCCCAAATTCTCAATGGGAGAATTTTGATGGGAGCAGGCAACCTCAAGAATTGAGCAATACTAATTCCAAATTCCTAATTCGCAATTCCGCAACGAGAGTGTTATTATGAATTAAACGTTTATCGACCTGGCAGGGCTTCGCCGAAGCCGTAAACTTTTACGCCCCACCCCCACCCACCTGCTCGCCAGTCCCCCTTGCGACTTTCGTCGCCGGGCAACAGGTTTGGGCAAATGCTCATAAACCTGTTTTATATTTTAACAAGATAAAGGTACAATCGCCGGAAAGTGAAACAAGGGGAAAAACACAATCGATAAAAGTTTTTTCCTCGCGGAAAAAGGGTGAAAAAACGGAGGGGATGGTAACGCGGGTAGGCTTTTCTGAAGTCGTAGCTGAAGAGCTGATGAAACACAAATTAGGAAAGGGCAAAAGTCATCAGTACCCTGATAGGCCAATATCGATCATCGATCAACGCTAATGCTTCGTATTTCTATTGCATGATTTTGGGTTTACCTGAGCACAGCCCCACTCCTCCCCACCAACACTCCACCATGCCAGATCTCCAGCTGGTAATTACCTTTCTTAATATTCGAAACATCCAGGGAGAAAATGAGTTTTTTTTGTTCTCCCTTCTCATAATCAAATTTGATCTTTCGGGTGAAATTCTTTTTTATGCCGTTGCGGGTTTCAAAGATCCCCGAATCCCATGTAGAGCTTTGTAATACCTGGCCATCAGGAGCCGTTATCACGATTACGACTTCCACATTCATGAAGGCCTGCACATTATTTTGCAGTGTGAAGGAGGCAACAAATTTATCTGCTTTTTTCGCCTGGTTCGTTTCTACTTCTTTTACCTCCTTTACATCAATGGCAGAGAAGCTGATATCAGATGCGAGGAACACGGATGCTGCTTTTATCTTCTCAGCCAGTACCTTATTTTCTGTATCAAGATTCCTGATGTTTTGTTCAAGAAATTTCACTTCATCGCTAAGGCGTGATAGCGTACTATTCAATTTTTGTTTCTCTTCTTCCATGCTGGTGTTCTGGCTGCGCAATTCTTCAACCTTTGTTTCCAACTCTCCCATTTTTGATTTTGCCAACTCCAGTTCTGTTTTTGATGCATTCCTGTTTTTTAGAATCCCGCCAATTTCCCTGCGCAGTTTATTAATCTCATTGACGCGCAAGGTAAGTTGATACTGCAGGGAGTCAGCAGTGATCCTGGATGAATCAAGTTTAAAGTCAAGATTACTGACAGCATCAGAATAGGCGCGCTGAAGTGAATCACGCACGTCAACAGAGGGATCTGTGGTGCTTATGCCAGCGACCGGGCTTGCATACCGCGCCTTGTCATATAAATGATAGACCCAGGTGCCGACGAAGCCCACTGAGAGCAATACGAGCAGTAATGGTTTGATATCTTTCATGGCAGTTACGGTTGTTTTGCAATATAGCGATTCTTAAAATGGGGAAGTTTGGAATTAGGAATTTGGAATTTGGGTGAGACCATGATCGGTTGAAAAAGCTGGCGAGCTGACAAGAAGACTAGCTTAACCGGGGTTTGGAATTTGTACGTACACCAAATGAGTGAAAGTGTGACAACTGACAACCGACAACTGAACCGTGAAGACATTCAGTTCGAAAAAAAAAGCCCCCAAATGGGGGCTCTGAATTCCTAACCCAATATTATTTAAAAGATATTATAGCCATAGCTGATGTAATAAACACCACCTACATATGGGCTGCCAAATCCTGTGCGATAGTAATTGTTTCCAAGGTTGGTACCACCAATTCTCCACAAACTCTTGCTCTTGGCCGGGCGGTAAGAAATCTGCGCATCAACCCAGGTGAAGTAAGGAAGCGTGCCTGACACAAAGGTTCCTTCATAATAGTTGTTATCCTGCCATTTCATTACTACGTTAAATCCAATTCCTTTGTAAACGTTATCATTTCTCAAGCCCAGGTTCCAGCGATATTTTGGAGCATTAAAGAAAGAAACAAATCCAGGGGCAAGATCCTGCAGCTCATCAGAAAACACGTTTCCGTAAATTCCATATCCGCGTCCAAACTGGTATTCTGCGCTTACACCCCATCCAATAGCGCTCACTTCTTCTGTAGAGTTTTGTTTGTAAGAGAGATTAACGGTAGTAAATGGTGAGAATAATTCTGTTGGATCTCCCGTTCTTGACTGTCCTACACCAATAGTGGCAAGGAAGTTCTGATACCTGCTGAAGTATACATATCCATCAACGAGTAGTTTTTTTCCGAATATTCCTTTATAACCTACCTCAAATGAATTAACGGTTTCAGGAGTTACTTCATTATAGGTTGCTTCTACAAGCATTCCCGTATTAGCCGGATTACCACTAGCTCGGTAAGCCAGGATGCTCTCAGGAGTGTAACCGGGTCTCGTAGAGTTCAGCTGGTAGAAATCCTGGAACTCCGGCAATAAACCAATCAAGGTACCTGCACCGGTTACCAGACTTATGTATTGATCCTGGTTGGTGGGGAAGCGATAAGCCGTCTGGTAAGAAAGACGGATGTTATTGTCTTTTGCAACCTTGATCACTGCAGTGAATCTGGGAGTAAACCGACCTTCAAAATTGGTCTGCTTGTCATAACGACCTGCAGCGGTCAATGTAAGGATATCACCGAATAATTTTTTCCTTAACTGGATATATCCGCCGATCTCATTGATCTTGATATTTCCAGCAGTATCTGCAAATAATGTACCTTCTGAATTCAGTACAAATTGTTTCCATTGTGCACCTACAATCACATCAAGCTGGTCAGTGAAGCCGAGTACGTCAGAAAGGTTTAACTGGCCATCACCTGCCCAGAGGTCTGTTTTGTCAAGGAACAACGCTCCACCGTCCTTAATAGGGGTCTTACGAATGCGAAGAGCGGCTGCGTCAAAACCAGGGGTTCCCGGAACCAGGCGGCCTACATCAGCTGCGTTGCGCGCGTTCATGTGTGCGTTGATATCACTGATAGCGGCGCCACCCTGGCGGCGGGTTTCAGAGAATGTTCCAATGTACTGTGCGAACCAGGTGGCACTTGGTTTCCATGATTCATTGATGTAAGCACCAAGTGCTGAAGCGTTATATGATTCTCCGGCATTTTCCTGTGTGGTGTAACCACGCAGGTACCAATGGCGAGCTTTGAATTCGAGTTTGTGTTGCGCCATTTTGAGATTGCGCAAAGAGTATCGGTCTGCACCGGTATACACTGTTGTACCTGTTCCAACAAAGGTGCTTAATGAAGCCTCGATGTTTGGAGTGATCTTGTAATGCAATGCCGCATTTACTTTAAAGTTCACGGTATTATAATCCACCAGGTGTTTTTCTTCATAACCTGTTCTTGACACGGTATAGTTCTGGAAATAACCATTTCTTACGCCATTGTAAAAGGGCAACATCTGGTTAATAGGCCCCTGCAGGGCAGGATTACTTAGTGCAGCAAGAACGGGGGCAGGAAACCCTGCAAATGAATAGAATCCGGCGATCTGCGCGTTAGTAGGATAATTTGGACTTCCGATAGCGGTGTAATATGCGTTTAACAGGCTCACAACGTCAATAGCGCCCCCCGTGTTGGCAAGAATGCCGGCCCTTGTCTGAGCGATCACGAGTTGGGAAAAGCTATTCATGTTTGCAGCTGTTTCATCACCATAAATGTTCACGCCGTTAAATGCCGGATCGTTTCCCCGGTTACCTCCTACTACACTGCTCAGGATACCTATTTGTTGCTTATTGCGATAATCATCCGCCTGCCAGTCGCTTCCCTTAATGAGCGAGCCGGATACCTTAAAAGCCCACTTGTCATTAAATGCCTTTGCATAACGCATTGCCCAATCGTAATACGGAGCCGCATTGCGTTGTTTACCATCAACGTGCATTATTCCTTGTTTCACGTTAAAGCTGAAGCCCTGGTATTTGAAAGGATTCTTACTAGTAATGAGAAGGGTACCATTCAGGCCACCTGAACCATACAGGGCAGATGAGGCGCCGGCGAGAAGCTCGATGTTGTCGAGGTCAAGTTCATTGGGCCCGATTACTGATCCAACGGCAAAGTTCAATCCGGGAGCCTGGTTATCCATTCCATCAACGAGCTGGTTCAATTTTGTGTTACCACTGCTTACGAAGCCGCGGGTGGTAACCGTGCGAAAGGTAAGTGAGGCTGTATGCATATCCACCCCTTTGAGGTTGGTAATGGCCTCGTAATAATTTGGTGCCGCAAGATTACGAAGCGTTGAACCGCTCATTCTTTCAACTGTAACTGGCGACTCGAGAATTCTTGTTGGCGTTCTGGTGGCGGCTACAACAACTTCCTGGCCAAGGGTGCTGGCAGGCTTGAAATCAACTGAAAGCGGTGTGGTGGCATCGGTGACGTTGAGTTCGTAGTTGTCATATCCAATAGAGCTGAAAACAAGTGTAACGGGGAGTTTATCAACCTCAATCTTGAATTCTCCGTTAGGATTTGTATAAGTGCCCTGGCTAGTTCCTTTCACGATAACTGAAACGGCTGGGACAACATCTTTAGAGGAGCTATTGCGGACATTACCGGTTATAGTAATTGTTTGGGCAAAGGCAGCAATCGAAAACAGGCAGGCTATAAGGGATACTGCCAAAAAGCGATAGCTTTTTCTCATAATAAGCAATTTTGGTTTGGAATTTGGCGGAAAAATAAGCATTGTAAGTTTTATCTAAAAATTTAATTTTTAAGCAGAAAGGATAAAATGTTGAAATCTTGAGAGGGTGCTTGTTGGGCAATTTTACAACCCTTGTTACTTTCGATTCATGGCTCAATTCCAGTTCCCGGATCAGACAGGTTTTTACAGTGGAAAGGTGCGTGATGTGTATTCAATAGGTTCTGACAGGCTGGTGATGGTAGCATCTGACCGCATTTCGGCGTTTGACGTCATTCTGCCCCGCCCTATTCCTTCCAAAGGCCAGGTATTAAACCAGATAGCTGCGAAGATGTTGCAAGCCACGCGTGACATTTGCCCTAATTGGCTACTGGATGTGCCGGCACCGCAGGTCTCTATCGGCAGGAGATGTATTCCCTTTCCCATTGAAATGGTTGTACGGGGCAATCTTACCGGTCATTCCTGGCGCACTTACTCATCGGGCATTCGTATGCTTTGCGGGGCCGTGATGCCTGATGGCATGAAGGAAAATGATTTCTTTCCGACCCCGATAATTACTCCATCAACCAAAGCAGCCAAAGGGCATGATGAAGATATTTCTCCTGACCAGATACTCGCCCAGGACCTGGCTACAGAAAAAGAATGGACCGTATTATGCGAGTACGCCTTGCAATTATTTGAGAGGGGTAAGGAAATTGCATCACGGCAGGGGCTCATCCTGGCTGACACAAAGTATGAGTTCGGCAAAATTGGTGATACTATCTACCTGATGGATGAAATACATACCCCTGACAGTTCCCGATACTTCTACGCCGATGGTTTTGATGAGCGCCAGCAGAATGGAGAGCGCCAGCGACAATTGAGTAAAGAGTTCGTAAGGGAATGGCTTATTGCAAATGATTTTATGGGAAAGGAAGGCCAGGCGGTTCCTGAAATGACTGATGAATGGATTGATACCATTTCAAAGCGATATATTGAATTGTATGAAAAAGTTACCGGCGAAAAATTTATCCCGGAGAATTTAACAGAGGAGGAAACTTATTCACGGGTTGTAAACTCCCTAAAAAAACTCCAATAAAAAACGCAATCCAATTGGACTGCGTTTAGGCGGATTCATGGGGTCATTTATTTTTTCTTTAACAAACCTTGTTTGATCACCTTCTTTTCCGCGGTTTTGCCTGCTGCAGATTTATTATAAGTATAACACAATTCGTCGATCATGAACTGGGCTTCAGCATAGCTAAGCCAGTATTCTCTCACGTCACCGCGAATTATGGCGTTTTCCGTGTAATTATAGAGGTCCCTGTAGCCGTAACGGCTCAGATCACCATAGATCTCGTCGCCCTCATAAGGCATATACCCGCCTGAGGAACGCACAATAGTATAGCCATCATAGGTTTCGATCACATAATAAGGACAATACCCATCGCTATATACTACTACGCCGTACTCCTTTGACATCCAGTAATCGTCATTATCATCGTGGTAGTATACGTCCTGCTTTGTACAGGCAACCAGCAAAACGGCCGAAAGCACCACGAGCGAGAATTGTGTAAAAAGCTTTTTCATACCAATAGATTTATTTAATAATTACTGATAAGACTGTGCCATGGCAGGGAAAGTTTGAAGGTGGGTTGTTAAAGTATACTAAATTAGGTTAGCGGGGTGTGAGCTGACGAGATTTGATGGAATCGGGAATTACGGAATTTGGAATTGGTACGGTAACTTTCATTCTAAGGTTCGGCTGACAACCGCAAACTCAATAAGGTATTCGCCTGATTTCAGGTTTCACCGACAACTGACAATCGACAACAATTATGGCCGTTAATTTGCATATTTAAAAAATGAATTAATGAAACAACTAATTCTGGGAATCATGGGTGCCGCATTACTTTTTTCTCCTGCTGATGATGTATATTATATGCTTGTTGGCACATACAACAGTGAGAAAAGCGAAGGCATTTATGTTTATCGCTTTAACAGTAGTGATGCCAGTGTGGAAGAAGTGAGCCATGTGAATGCATCAAATGCGTCATACCTGGCCGTAGCCCCAGGAGGAAAGTACGTGTATGCAACAAATGAGAATGGAAAGGATGATAATGGCGGAGAAGTTTCCGCCTATTCATTCGATAAGAAATCCGGCAGGCTTACATTCCTTAACAAACAACTCTCGGGAGGAGATCATCCGTGTTATGTAGAAATTGACAGGACAGGTAAATGGGTGATTGTAGGAAATTATAGCAGCGGTACACTTTCCGTGTTACCGGTTAACACTGATGGAAGCCTGGGAACTGCGATTCAGACGATTCACCATCAAGGTGCGGGAGTTAATAAAAAGAGGCAGGACAAACCACATGTGCATTGTACGATTCTTTCAAAGGACAACAAGTGGCTATTCGTTCCTGACCTCGGGATTGACAAAGTAATGATCTATGCCTTTGATGAAAAGAAAGGGAAATTGTCACCCTCGAACCAGCAGTTTGCTGAAACTGTTGGAGGCTCCGGGCCCAGGCATTTCATAATTCACCCGACAAACAGGCAGGCTTACCTGGTAGAAGAAATGACGGGAACAATATCCGTTTATGACTATCAGGACGGGAAACTTGAAAGCAGGCAACGTATAAGTATGTTACCAGGCGAATTTAAGGGCGCCATTGGCGCGGCGGATATCCATATATCTCCTGATGGCCATTTTCTATATGCATCAAACCGCGGCGATGCGAATGATATCAGCATCTTTAGCGTTAACCAGGTAAATGGTCAACTAACCCTGCTGGGCAACCAATCAACACTGGGCAAATCTCCACGCAATTTTAGCCTCGACCCTTCAGCAAAATATCTTCTCGCGGCTAACCAATCATCAAACGAAATAGTCATCTTTTACCGCGACGAAAAATCGGGGCTGCTCACTGATACAAAGAAGAGAATTGAAGTGGGAAAACCGGTTTGTATCAAATGGATCCCGTAAGGTTGCCA
>Ga0196972_1000120_pt1 | contig 64775 bp, 53 predicted proteins | sample S1v_2013CmetaG_FD_148618 | JGI IMG/M metagenome (GOLD analysis project Ga0196972, IMG submission 148618) | Soil microbial communities from Anza Borrego desert, Southern California, United States - S1+v_20-13C | ecosystem: Environmental > Terrestrial > Soil > Desert | place: USA: California...
TAGAGAAAATTCTTCACGTCGCCACCGAGGGGCTTCCACCTGAATTTTTTCAAACCAAAACTTTTGAGATAACAGGTTACGCCACCTATTGCCGGATCGGCATCCAGAATTTTTACGGCCTTTTCAATAAAGCTTGGTTCAAACTTATCATCAGCGTCAAGAGTTAGAATGTATTTACCCGAGGAGTGGCGGATACCGTGATTTCTTGCGGAAGACAAATGCCCGTTTTTTTTATGAAGAACAGTAATCCGCTTATCAGTAAAAGCGGCCAGCTTTTGAAGCGTGAGAGGATCATTGGAGCCGTCATTTACAATAATCACCTCAATGTCTTTAAAACTCTGGCTTAGTGCGGAGTACACAGAATCATCGAGATACTGGCCATCATTGAAACAGGGAATTACAATACTTACCATCTGTTTTACTTTTCAATTTCCTACCGGCTCCCGGCTACAAGCTATCGGCTTTCGCCTGCCGGCTATCGCCAACCATAAGCAACGTAGCCAGGTTTTCAATTACGAATGTATCTTTGGAACAACACCAGTTGCAAACTAAGTCAAAAATTTACAAAAGCCATTGAAACCACTCAGCTTCATTATAATTACCTATAACCGGCCTGATGACGCTCTGGAACTGGTAAAGAATATTGCTGAACTGGACGAAGCGGCTAATTTACTCCAGGAAATCATACTTGTGAATAATAAATCCACGAGTGATTATAGCAGGGTGAAGGAATACGTTTCTCATCGTAGCGATTTACCTTTCCGGTATATGGATGCGCCTGAAAACCTGGGAGTGACCAGGGGAAGGAATTTCGCATTGGCCTTTGCAACAGCCCCTATCCTGGTATTGCTGGATGATGATGCGGTACTGCAAAATAAGGATGCGTTAAAGCAGGTTTTATTTGCTTTTGAAAATAAACCAGGTCCGCCAGAACTGGATAGCCGGGAAACGGCCATTGTTTCCTTCAAGGTTCTGTACTTCGATACTTTACAGATGCAGGTGAATGCCTTGCCGCATAAAAAATTTGGAAAGTACAAGGACCTGTCATCATTCTATACCTATTACTATGCAGGAGGAGCGCATGCCATAAAGAGAAAGGTATTTGAAGAAATAGGCTATTATCCCGAGGATTTTTTTTATGGAATGGAAGAATATGACATGGCTTACCGTTTAATTGAAAAAGGTTACGGCATACAGTATAATGCAGCCATTGTAATGCTTCACAAGGAATCCCCACATGGCAGGAAGCCTGCTTCAGAAAAACTAAAAATGATGTGGGTCAATAAATCAAAGGTGGCGTGGAAATATCTCCCCCGGTTTTATTTCTGGTCAACCGCATTGCTGTGGTCGTTTGAATACCTGCGAAAAACGGGTTTTTCTCCCGGCGGCTATTTTAAAGGATGGAGGCAGGTGCTTACTATTTCAAAAAAAACGCAACGAACTACGCTTAGAAAAGCATCATTAGAATATCTTAAGAAAACCGGGGCGAGGTTGACTCATTGATGTTCAGGCCATAGGTGGAAGCCGGTAGCGGGTAGTCTGTGGCCTTCAAGGAAATTCATATAAAGGTGAGCTAATCTCCCCAACACTTCATAAAGCCTTCAGCTAAAGACTAACTCAGGTTTTCAGACACGTCGCGTTCTATCCCTCCCGATTCCCCATTCCAAAATTTTCATTCCTCTTCACCAATTTTGCTATATTTACCCATCCACCTTACCAGTGATATTCATGTACAGGCCAAAACTATTTACCCGGGTCTTCCCCGTAATCCTTTCCCTACTGTTTTTGAACAAAAGCAGCCAGTCCCAAACTTTAGTGGGTTCAACAGGAAATACCATCACTGATAATTCTGTTTTTTTTGAATACGCAATTGGCGAAATCGCTATTACTACACTTAATTCATCCTCTAACGCGATCACCCAGGGCCTCCTGCAGCCTATGTTTTCAATTGAAGATTGTAAAATAGCGGAATATGTGGCGACGGCATTTACTCCTAATAAGGATGGCTTAAATGATTGTTTCGGCGTCACACACTGGCCTCTTGCAGACGACTTTCAATTGAGTATTTATAACCGATGGGGAGAACGCATATTTCATACTACAGACTTATCCAATTGTTGGGACGGAACCTTCAAAGGCAAGGAACAGGGTGCAGGTGTGTATGTATACATGATTTTTGCCACTACTTCATGCGGTCCGACTTTTAAAAAGGGAACATTCGTATTGATCAGATAAATCAGGAATAATGCAAAGGAAGATTTTTTTATTCATTTTGTTTGTGGCCGTAAGCTTTGCTTGTGAAGCACAGGTTCCGCAGGCACTCAATTACCAGGCCATTGCCCGTACCAGCAATGGTTCGATCATTCCCTCACAGAATGTTGGAATACGATTTTCAATAAAGGAAGGTAGTGTAACGGGCACAACTTTATACCAGGAAACCCACCAGGCAACTACCAATCAATTTGGACTGTTTATGCTGCAAATCGGTACGGGAACGCCAACAGGCAACGACTTCTCTTCCATTGATTGGGGAGCTATCAGTGACAAATTCCTGCTTGTTGAAATAGATGCACAGGGAGGAAGTAACTACCAGATCCAGGGAGGTACGCAATTGATCAGTGTGCCATATGCCTTGTATGCGGAGAAAACAAAACTCATTGGCGGTAGTGGCATTTCTATTTCGAATGGGAATACCATCTCGGCAAATTACCAGGCGGGTAATGCTATTAATATTACAGGTAGCATGATCTCCGCAGCGTACCAGGCTGGAAATGGAATAAATATTACAGGCAGTACGATTTCCAGTGCATTGCAGGCAGGACCGGGCATCAATATTAACAACAATGTAATTTCCGCGGCTGGCAGCAGCTACCAGGCAGGAAATGCAATTTCCATTACAGGAAATATCATTTCTGGTGCGTACCAGGCGGGCGATGGGATAGACATCACCGGGAGCACCATTTCCAGCGCACTACAGGCGGGGAGTGGCATTGATATAACCAACAACGTTATTTCAGCTGTTTCTCCTCCTTATCAGGCGGGAAATGCCATTTCCATCGCAGGTAATATAATCTCCGGTAATTACCAGGCAGGGAATGGCATAAATATTTCAGGTAGCACCATTTCTTCAGCACTCGTTGCGGGAACAGGCATTTCGATTACAGGAAATACAATTTCATCAACGGCAGCATTGCAATGGACACCTGATGCAAATGGCATTCATTACAATAGTGGAAACGTGGGCGTAGGCATTACCAGTAAACCCAATGTGAGGTTTTCTATAATGGGTGACAACTCTCATAGCTACACGGCCGAGATTAATTCTACTAACACCTGGCAGACCGCATTGAATATTTACAACAGTGCGAGCACGCATCGCTGGGCACTTGTGGTAGGGGGAAGTGCAAACCTTCAACCACTGGAAGGCGTAGGGAACGGCAATTTTGGTATTGCAAATGATAACACATCTTCCTTGAACACAACCTATCCTATTATAATCTCTACTGACGATAAGGTGGGAATCGGGATGGGGGGCGGAGGCAGCACCCGGGCTCCTAAAGCCCAATTACACGTAATGAGCGGCGATGTATATATCGAAGAAGTGGGCGCTGGCGTTATTATGAAGTCGCCAAATGGAAATTGCTGGCGAATGACGGTGAGCGATACGGGTACGCCGGTGTTTACGAGTATTACCTGCCCATAAACTATATTTTATGGAACTATCTCTTGATGGAAGATGATATATTTGTGACCATTTATCATCAAGAAGACAACAACATGATCATCCCCAGGCTGGAATTAATTCAATCACTAATTGATAAGAAAAATTTTACGCAATACCTCGAAATCGGTGTTAGCATCGGAACTGTTTTCTTTAGAATAATATGCAAAAAAAAGATAGCTGTAGACCCGGAATTTGGGTTTACGAAATTCAAGGTATTGACCAGAACCTTACGCCTTAATAATTTCTCCAACTTGTCAGCCCGGTATTTTGAAAAAACGAGTGACGACTTTTTTGAGCAAAATGCGAAGGACGTTTTCAAAGATCCTCTTGAGATTTGCCTGGTTGATGGCATGCATGAATACAAATATGCTTTGAATGATATTGAAAACAGTCTCAAGTACCTTTCAAAAAATGGAGTGATTATTATTCATGATTGCAATCCCAGAGAAGAATCAAACGCGTGTACTTTCGCTGAATGGAAGGAGCGAGGCTTCACCGGTGAGTGGAATGGCGATGTATGGAAAGCAATCGTTCACCTTCGTTCTACGAGAAGTGATATTGAGGTATTTGTTGCTGATGTTGACCAGGGATTGGGAATAGTAACATGGAAACCTTCTCCTACTACTCCTGCATTATCATTTAGTGAAAATGAAATAAGCAATCTTAAATTTCAGGATTTCGCCGCTAACAGAAAGCAATGGCTAAACCTCCATCCTGCAGAACGCCTGAATGAATTGTTTGGTCTCGACATAAAATTTCAGTAGGAAATTATGGATAATGAAATTAACCCATTAGTTTCAATATGTATCCCAACATATAACCAGACTGAATATCTCAGAATTTTATTGAAATCCATCGCTGACCAGACCTATACGCGATATGAAGTCATTATTTCCGATGACTCAACATCATCCTCAGTGGAAAGCCTGATAAAACATTTCCATTTTAATGGACCATTGTTTTACCAGAAGAATTCAACACCATTAGGATCTCCCGAAAATTGGAATGCAGCCATTGCAAAGTCAAAAGGGAAATATATAAAGATCATGCATCATGACGATGCGTTTACCACGAAGGATGCACTTGCAAAAATGGTAATGAAAATTGAATCCCAACAACTTGACTTTGTTTTTTCTGACTCCCGCGTAGTGAATGTAAAAGATGGCAGCAAGAGTCGCACACATCAGGTGAACAAACTCAGGAAATTGCTGAGACACCCGGAATACCTGTTTTTTGGCAATAGTATTGGCGCCCCCAGCAGCCTGATGTATAATAATGAAAAAGCAGGAAGTCTTAAATATGATAAGAGATTTATCTGGCTGGTTGATGTAGAATTCTATTACCGGTTACTGAGCTATTCAAAAAATGGCGCCGCGATAAATGAAGAATTCATTCTAACCCATGATTCTGCAGAACATCAGCTGACCACACAAATTAATTTGAACTTTAAACTACGATTTGAAGAACAAATGCGCTTTTTTGAGCGGGTTGCCGGGCGAAGCAATTCATTCGTCCGGTTTTTTATGCAAGCATACATGCTACGTATGCTATTTCAGGCTAAAGAAAAGGATTCTAAATTTACACAGCCTGTCAACCATTTGAGCCTTATCCGGTTGTATTTCTCTTCCCTGCGATTCCGGCCTTTTTACTTTTCATTGTATATATTCGTTCGCCTTTTTGACCTGATCCGAAAATTGATCTTCTGATACTAAAGCGAGAAAATGTATATTCTTTCGGCCATAAAACGAGTAGTAAGGGCATTCGTGCTGATTCCAAAGCGTATTTCGGCCTTTTTTACTTTTACAGCGCAGTGGTTCAGCTTTCGCTCAAAAAATGACAGACGATTTTCCATCAAAATGCGTGACGTTCATCCCTGCCTTTCAGACAGGATCACAACAACGCCTTTCGATCATCATTATACTTATCATCCAGCCTGGGCTGCGCGGATATTGGCCCAAACAAAGCCAGAATTCCATGTTGACATTTCTTCCATTTTAAGCTTTAGTACCATTTGTTCCGCTTTTATTCCTGTCAGGTTTTATGATTACCGTCCGGCAGAGTTATCATTATCAAACCTTGATTCAGCCTTTGCAGACCTAAAACAACTCCCGTTTCAATCTGCCAGCATTCATTCCATATCCTGCATGCATACCATTGAACATATTGGTTTAGGTAGGTATGGCGATACACTTGATGTTACGGGTGATATTAAAGCCATAGACGAACTTATAAGAGTTACAAGTGATGGCGGAAACATCCTTTTTGTCACTCCTGTAGGTAAACCAAAGATTGAATTCAATGCGCACAGAATTTATAGCTTCGAACAAATCATGGAACGTTTTCATCATTGCGAATTGCTGGAATTCTCGCTCATTCCTGATGCAGGAGGCTTAATCAGAAACGCAGACCCTCAATTGGTGAAATTGCAAAACTATGGATGCGGATGTTTTTGGTTTAAAAAGAAATACCAATGATTATAACCAGGCTACAAGGCGGGCTGGGTAACCAGCTGTTTCAATTTGCAGCTGGCTATGCTCTCGCAAAACAACTCTGCCAACCACTTAAACTTGATATAATAACCTCTTTTCCAAAAAATCATAAGAGATCATTTGAACTGGAAAAATTTCATATTGCCTACACCCTTGCTACACCTGGTGATCTGAGAAAATTCATTCCCGTTCCACGTTTATACCGACACCTGCCAGGTCTCCTGTCAATAATAAGCAGGAACGTCTATCGTGAACCTCATTTTCAGTTTGATCCCAATTTTTATAGGTTGACCGCGCCTGTTTTTCTCGACGGTTTTTGGCAAAGCCCGAAGTATTTTGAAAACATAGAAGGAGAAATACGCAGGTTGTTCCATGTAACGTCTTCTTTAATACAAAACGTGCAGGAAAAAGGGAACGAATTAAGGAGTGAACAATCAGTTTCCATACATATCCGCAGATCAGACTTCCTTGCTCCAAAAGCAGCGGCCTATCATGGTGTACTTTCAAAAGATTACTATCAACGCGCCATTCGCCACATTAGCGGAAAAATCCCTGGCGCCTCTTTCCATTTTTTTTCAGATGACATGGAGTGGGTAAAACGCGAACTCTCCCCTCCCCCGGGAAGCCAATATGTTTCCGGAGCTACATCCGCCATTGAAGACTTTTATTTAATGTCATGTTGCCGCCACAACATTATTGCCAATAGTAGCTTTAGCTGGTGGGCTGCATGGCTAAATGACAATCCCCTTAAAATAGTGGTGGCGCCTAAAGCCTGGTTTGCTGCGAACACTATTGACTCCGGTGATCTTATTCCCCGGAACTGGGAACGTCTATAATTGATTCTTATTACTTTACCCTCAGGTAAGAATATTTTTAGCCAAATTACTTTGGTCGGTATGCACAAAGGTCTATCTTGGCCCCCTACCAAACTTTAAACCGTTTAAATGAAAAAGATTACAATTCTCGCCCTGGCAATTTCCGTCATTATGACCGCTTGTTCAAAGGATAATGAGGTGAAGTCGAAAACTGATTACCTTACTAATAACGCCTGGCAAATGAAACAAATAATTCAACAGGTTGGCAATAACCAGTCGGTATATATCAAGGGAGGCATTAATACCACTGGCAGTGATTATTCCAAAACTCGCTTGCAATTTAATGCTGATGGTACTGGAAGCTTTACCGATCCGTTAGAGGACACCTATGCCCTCTCCTGGTCATTTGCCCCTAATGATGAATCAGAGATAAATGTAATTGTAGATTACCCAATACCCTATCATCTCTTGTACACATTTGTTTCTCTTGACGAACACAACTTTGTTCACACCATTAATTATAATGAACAAGGAAACAACGTCCTGGCAACAGCACATTATATTCCTGTTCAATAATACGCAGGCTACCTGGAAGGAGTTGATTTGAAGATCTCGTACGTTTTCTTTAAGCCTTCTTCCAGGTTTGTTTTATGTTTCCATCCCATAGCATGCAGCCTTGAGCTGTCCATTAATTTTCTCGGTGTTCCATCGGGTTTTGATGGGTCAAACCTGATTTCACCCTCAAAACCTACCACTTTCTTTACCAGGTTTGCCAGTTCACCAATCGTAACCTCCTCCGCCGTACCAATGTTCACAAACAATTTATCATCGTAATTCTTCATCAAAAATACGCAAGCCTCAGCCAGGTCATCAGCGTACATGAACTCCCGAAGTGGCTTACCGCTTCCCCATATCTCCACTTCCTTTGCGCCACTGACCTTTGCTTCATGAAACTTCCTGATCATCGCGGGTATCACATGTGAGTTCTGCAAATGGTAATTATCTCCCGGCCCATACAAATTAGTAGGCATCGCCGAGATGAAATTGCTTCCATACTGGTCACGGTAAGCTTCACATAATTTTATACCCGCAATCTTTGCAATGGCATACGGCTCATTCGTACTCTCCAGCAAACCCGTCAACAAATATTCCTCTTTTAGAGGTTGTGGGGCCAGTTTAGGATAAATGCAGGAACTTCCGAGGAATAATAATTTTTTCACGCCATTCACATGCGCAGCCTGTATCACGTTTGATTCAATCATGAGGTTATCATAAAGAAACTCCGCCCTGTACACATTGTTGGCCATGATCCCTCCCACCTTTGCAGCCGCCAGGAAAACATATTCAGGTTTTTCCTTAGCAAAAAAATCATTGACGGCATGCTGGTTCTTAAGGTTTAATTCACTACTGGTTTTTGCAACAATGTTCTCGTAACCCTGGTCCTGCAGGTTTCGCTGAATGGCCGAACCAACCATTCCACGATGACCCGCCACATATATTTTACTCTTCTTTTCCATCCTATTCAAATTGCCTTGATGTATGATAGCCCGATTCTTTGAGAATTACATCTTTCCTGAAGTTTTCAATATCCGCTACAACCATTTCCTTAACGAGGTCATGCAATGAAATCTTTGGCGCCCATCCCAGTTTAGTGCGAGCCTTGCTGGCATCGCCCTGCAACAGGTCAACCTCCGTAGGCCTGAAATATCGCTTGTCAACCTCTACCACCACGTCACCTGCGTTCAGGTGAACAGCAGGATTACTCACAGCTATCACTTTCGCCCGTTCGTTTTCATCCTTTCCTTCAAACTCCACCTGAACTCCTGCTTCCGCAAAGGCCATTTTCACAAAATCTCGCACAGAAGTAGTTACACCGGTAGCAATCACAAAATCTTCTGGCGCGTCATGCTGAAGCATCAACCACATAGCTTCCACGTAATCCTTGGCATGTCCCCAATCCCGCTTGGCTGACAGGTTTCCCAGCCAGAGCTTGTTCTTCAACCCAAGTACAATCTCCGCCACTCCCCTTGTGATCTTCCTGGTAACGAATGTTTCACCCCGCAATGGGCTCTCATGGTTGAAAAGAATGCCGTTGCAGGCAAACATTCCATAAGCTTCCCGGTAATTCACCGTAATCCAGTATGCGTACATCTTTGCAACACCATACGGTGACCGGGGGTAAAACGGGGTAGTTTCAGTTTGCGGCACTGCCTGTACCTTACCATATAATTCAGAAGTAGAAGCCTGGTAAATCCGCGTTTTCTTCTCCAGGCCCAAAATGCGTACTGCCTCCAACACCCTGAGTGTGCCAACTGCATCCGTGTTCGCCGCATATTCCGGCTCTTCAAAGCTTACCTGCACGTGGCTCATTGCGCCGAGGTTATAAATCTCATCTGGCTGCACCTGCTGAATGATGCGAATGATGTTAGTAGAATCAGTAAGATCCCCGTAATGCAATATCATCTTCAGGTTCTTTTCATGGGGATCCTGGTAAAGATGATCTACGCGTTGGGTGTTTATAAGAGATGTACGCCTTTTTATACCATGCACCTCGTATCCTTTTTCGAGCAATAGCTCTGCGAGGTATGCTCCATCCTGCCCGGTAATGCCGGTAATAAGGGCTTTCTTCATTCAGCGATTAATTTGGGAGCAAATGTAACTTGTTTTTGCAACCCGAATGGCTATGGCTGCTCATTGAGCAACAGGTCAGGCAGTTTAATTACCTGGAGAAATCGATCCAATCCCTGCTTTTTTCTTTCATCAAGCCTATAGCTAAGATGAAGGGTGTAATATTTCTTAAGGTCGTAAACAGTATAGGGCGTTTGTTCAATGATCTCGTCAAGGTGCAAAAACCCAAGCGAATTGGCTTCGTTAAATTCACTGACGAAATCTACAGGAAGTTTTTTCGTGCTTATCCACGCGGCAAATACGAAAGGAAGGCCTGTAATGGCTCGCCATTCTGAACCCAGGTCATAAATATAGGTGGATATCCTTCGCTGCTCGAGCGCTCGGTCACCAATAACCAGCCCGGCTGTAGTTCCTTTAATTTCTGCCCTGAATGACTCGTCATCAGCCTGAATTAATTCAGGGTAAATACCCCATGATTCTTTCATCAGCCACTTGAGCAGCGCAACGGAAGTACGGCTCTGGTAATCGAGATAAACCGCCTTTATTTCATGCATGGGCACTTCGCTAAACAAACATACAGAAGCTACCTCTCCTTCAGTACCAATACAATAATCACCTACAATATTCCAGCTTTTTAATTGAGGAATGACGGCAACTGGTATCAGCCCCACGTCAATCTCATCATTCATCAGCATGTTGGCCACCCTGGAAGGATATTCAGGCAGGAGTTCGATCTTGTCACGAATGGCTGAATGTTCCAGTCCATAAAGTAGGGGCTTGGTGTTGAGGTATTTTACGATGCCCACTCTTATTTTATCCTGGTGCTTCACGGGTTTATTATTCTGGTCTGCCACTTCGCGGTAGTATTTATCTTTGCAGCAAAAGTAAGTGCTGAACAGGAAACAGCATTCTTAATCTATTTAAACAATTCCAATGGAACTAAGTTCGCTGACTGCTATTTCCGCAATTGATGGCCGCTACCGCAAACAGGTTCAGCACCTGGATGAATATTTCTCCGAATTCGCGCTCATGAAGTATCGCGTTTTGGTAGAAATAGAATACCTGCTTTTCCTGGAGAAAAAGAATTTTTTTAAGCTGACGGGCAAATCGGTGAAACACCTTCGCCGGCTGGCTGAGGATTTTGGGCCGGAAGACGCACAGGAAATAAAACAGATAGAATACACCACCAATCATGATGTAAAGGCCGTGGAGTATTTCCTTAAGACGGAATTGGAAAAATCGGGTGCAAAGGGAATCAGCGAATGGGTTCACTTTGGGCTTACTTCCCAGGACATTAACAATACCGCCGTTCCTCTGCTGTGGAAACATTCTATCGAATATGAATACCTGCCCGCCATATTGAATCTTAGCAAGCAATTCAAACTGCTTGCCCAGGAATGGAAAGCAATTCCCATGTTAGCACATACCCATGGTCAGCCTGCCAGCCCCACCACCCTCGGAAAAGAAATCATGGTATTCGTTGAGCGTATACAGAACCAGGTTGAGCAATTCATTTGCATTCCATTTACTGCAAAATTTGGCGGTGCCACGGGTAACTTTAATGCGCATGTGGTAGCATTTCCCAAACATAACTGGATAAAGTTGGGTAATGAATTCGTAAGTCAATTGGGATTGAACCGTCAACAATTTACTACCCAGATCGAACACTATGATAACCTGGCTGCGCATTTTGATTGCATCAGGCGCATCAACAACATTTTGATTGATTTCTGCCGTGACATTTGGACGTATGTATCGATGGATTATTTCAAACAAAAGACTAAAAAGGGCGAGGTGGGTTCTTCGGCAATGCCGCACAAGGTGAACCCCATTGATTTCGAAAATGCGGAAGGAAACCTGGGGATCGCGAATGCGCTATTCGAGCACCTTTCATCTAAGCTACCGATATCAAGGTTGCAGCGGGATTTGACAGACTCCACGGTGCTTAGGAACATTGGCGTTCCGGTTGCACACACGGTGATCGCCATAAAATCCATTGAAAAGGGGCTTGGAAAGCTGGTGGTGAACAACAAGAAAATCAGTGAAGACCTGGATGACAATTGGGCGGTGGTGGCTGAAGCCATCCAAACCATCCTCAGGCGGGAGAACTATCCTAAACCCTATGAGGCTTTGAAAGACCTGACGAGAGGGAATAACCGGATTGACAAAACGCAAATTCACCAGTTTATTGAGAATTTAAAGGTTGACAATCAGTTAAAAAAAGAGTTAAGGAAAATCTCGCCTCAAAACTATACGGGGATGGCAAATTTTTGAGTATTTTGGCCTTTTTGCCACCAATCCACCTTAACTAATGCGAAAATTCTTTGTTGCAATCATTGCAACACTTACCCTTACCCTACATGTTACTGCCCAATATGCTGACCTTGGCACTGGTACCCTCAAAAACCAGATATGGTGGTTTGATTGGAACGGATTTTCAATAGCGAATGGTGCAAGTCGCACATTTAATACTGCTGATGGATTAAGGGTCACTATTACATTTTCGAGCGTGACTGGCCCCGTATGTACTCCAAACGTGATGCAAACCTGGTATGGTGCAGTTCTTCACTTTTTGTATGACTTCAGCAATCCTAACGTCAAACCAACCCTGCATACTCCTTATACAACCCAAAATACGCAGTTTACAATCAATATTACTGCAACCCGTAATGGACAGCCTGCAGCATTCAAATTTGTTGCGGCTGATGCTGAAGCAAGTGCGATATCTGAAACCATTCAATTACAAACTACCGGCACCCCATGGACAACAATAGATTTCTTTCGAAACTCTTCTCAATCATCTAATCCATTTATAGGATGTAACACAAATTCTGCTACACTGACTGATACATATGGTGGGTCAGAGGGAAATGGCCAGAATCCGGTAATTGGAACAGATGCTTTGACCGGAAGCCTGAACGTAAATACTTTATTTACCAGGAATAATATTGAAGGACAATCAGCTGTCGCTTTTGGAATATTTGCTGCTATTGACCGGGGTGATCATCCTCCAACCTATGGCACCGCACATCACAACTTGCTATACACGAGCCAGCAACCTTGCAATTTTGTGGCACCATTCCCAACTCTTGTACAATCAAATTCATTAAAACTCGGAGTTGTAGCGGGTGATCCAGATGGTTTTGAATCATTTGATGACAATGCGACTGGAGTAGATGAAGACGGGCTTACCCTCATTCCGAATTATTTAAACACCGGCAATTATAGTCTCAGTTTACATCTTCAAAACACAACTGGCTCGCCTGCTTATCTTTCAGGATGGCTGGATATTGATCGAAATGGAACTTTCGAAGTTACAGAAAGAGTATCAGTGGTTGTGCCAAATAATGCTACTACGGCCAGTTTAACATGGACCGGGTTACCTACAACGCTTCCATCCGGCCTGGCAACGGCTCATGCGTTTCGATTCCGGTTATCATCTGACCAAACTTCTGTTCAACAGCCTGATGGTTTTTCGCCTGATGGAGAAGTGGAGGATTATGTGAGGAATATTAACCCGAATTCTGTACAAGCAAACTTTTTAGCACAGGATACAATTTGTGAAGACGTTCCTCTCGATATTCAAAATTTAACTCAAGGCGCTTCGAGTTATTATTGGAACTTTTGTTCAGGTTCACTTGATCTTAATCCAATGGAAACCATAATTCCTTCAGCGCAATTTTCACAACCTGCCTTTTCGGAAATAGTGGTAAATGATGAAGGCGAAATTTTTGTGTTCGTGGTTAATACAACCGGTTCCCTGGTAAGGATGGCTTATGGCAATAGTTTAATGAACCCCGCGGTAATTGCTAATCTTGGAAATGCTGGAGGAGTGATTCCCCCGGATGCACGCGGCATCGACGTTCAAAAGGATGGTAATTCATGGATAGGGTACATGCTCGCAGGGTCAGGCTCCAATTCAAGATTGATTAAATTAAATTTTGGCTCCTCTTTGATCAATCCTCCTATTGCAACAAATCTTGGAAACCTGGGGTTATTGTTGAATGCGATGGATATTGTTCTCGCACTTGACCAGTCAAACTGGTATGGATTTGTAACAAATGCAGGAAATAATGAGCTTATACGGCTTGACTTTGGAAGCACTTTACATAATACGCCGGTGGCCCAAAGCCTTGGTAACCCGGGAGGACTGAATTTCCCCGTTGGGCTTTCCCTAATTATGGAGGCGAGTGAATACTACCTGTTCATTGCAAATCAAAATGCCAACTGGTATTCAAGAATCAGTTTCGGAACAACTCTTGCCAACACCCCTGGTGGACACGTTTATAACTCTATTCCTCATATTCAATCACCGAGAGGAATTACTATACTGAGAGATTGTGGAAAGCTTTATGCGTTTGTCTCGAATACTACAAACAACAGGATTGTAAGACTGGATTTCAATAACGGAATCCTTAGCCAGCCGACTTCAAGCTTATTGCCCGTAATACCAAGTTTGAATTCAGTAGGATCGCTTTCGGATGTTGTTCGCATCGGTGATGCGGTTAGTTTTCTCTGCACAAACGAAAACGGCAATAATTTGACTCGCATTAATTTTAATAACTGTACCTCATCATCCATTCCATCATTCAATGGAGCCAATCCTCCTCCTGTCACATACACCGAGCCGGGTATATACAATATTTCCTTGTTTGTGGATGAAGGTTTACCCACACAAACAGTTTATTGTAAAACAGTAGTTGTGCTTGAAAGTCCCGAAGCAGATTTTGAATTTGATATAGATAAATGTAACCCGCTGACCGTTACTTTTAATTCTACATTTTCAGGCGGGACAAATCCTACATGGACGTTTGGCGATAATTCTTCTACTTCGGCCGCAAATACAACTCATACGTATGCTGAACCCGGAGTCTATGATATCGTGTTTACTGTTGAAAACGAAAATTGCATAACGATTGTCAACAAAAAGATTGATATCAGGATATTAACTGAAAACATTGTTTTGACCACTGATACAACAATTTGTTTTGGCACTATAAAGCAAATTTTGACAGCTCCTGCCCTTGACTTTTGCTGGTTCCCTACCCAATACCTGGATGACCCCAACTCTCCAAACCCAATTACATCAACCACTGAGAATATCACCTACTATTTTATAGCTAAGACGACTGGTGACAACTTGATAGTAAACGGCAATTTTTCTGCAGGCAACACAGGCTTTAATTCAGAATATGCATTTTTACCTGGCTCAGGTGTAGACCCTGGCAAATATAATGTTGGATCAAACATCACCGCCTGGCATCCTGGAATGGCTCCTTGCGGTGATCATACCACGGGAACAGGAAACATGTTAATGGTAAACGGAGCAGGCGTGCAGGGAGTAGAAGTCTGGAGCCAGACAATCAACATTCAACCCAATACTACCTATGCGTTCGCCGCATGGTTACAGCACATCACAAGCGTTAATCCAGCCCGCTTACAGTTCTCCATCAATGGAACCCCCATCGGTTCGATATTTCAGGCTAACAATACGAGTTGCGTTTGGGAAAGATTTTATGAAGTATGGTATTCAGGTGCTAATACCACAGCAGTCATTTCAATCGTAAATCAACATACTGAAGAATGGGGCAATGATTTCGCGCTGGACGATATTTTATTTGCACCGTTGATGATAAAACGAGATTCTGTTATAATTTCAGTTGATAAACCTGAGATCAATACAATTGCAGACACCTCGATTTGTGTAGGAAGCCCTTTGATACTTGCTACTACCGGTGCAAATACATATTCATGGACCCCGCCAAATAATTTATCAGATCCAACCCTCGCTAATCCCATCGCTACGCCAACCTCAACCACAGAATATTTTGTTACAGGAACTACAGCCAACGGTTGCACAGCAAAGGATTCTGTTACCGTGAATATATTTCCCGAACTACCTTACACCATTACACCCGATACAACCATTTGTAGTAACATACCATTGCAGCTTCTCGTAACCGGCGGCACCACCTATACGTGGTCAGATGACCCCACTCTCAGTAACATAAATATTCCCAACCCTATTGCTACACCTGCCAGTTCGAATATTTATTATGTAGCAATCCAGGATGAAAACGAATGTGTGATCATTGACTCCGTTAAAGTAGATCTGAGGCCTGACCCCATATTCACCATCAGCCCTAATGGCACCATCTGCGACAGGGATTCAATTACCATTTCCGCATCAGGTGGCGACGTATATTCATGGTGGCCCTCCCTTGCAATAATTGATCACCTCACAAGTAGCCCAACCGTATTCCCATCCATCACCACTGACTACATTGTAACCATTACGGATACCGTTTGCAACAATACCGTTGACCTTACCACTACCATCACCGTCAACAGCTTACCGGAAATAATTGCCCAAAAATCAAATGACATCGACTGTACTGACGGATTTGCCCAACTGGAGGCTTCAGGAGGTATCAGCTATGAATGGTCGCCGGACGATGGATTAAACAATCCGTTGATCAGGAACCCGATTGCTTCTCCCCTGGTGAACACCGAATACGTAGTAAAAGGAACTGATGCAAATGGATGTGAAAACAATGCAGCCGTGGTGGTAGAAGTCACCCTGGGAAATAAGATAAGCTTCTTCATGCCTAATGCCTTTACCCCCAATAACGATGGCTTGAATGATTGCTATGGAATAAAATACCCCGGATTAACTGACAAATTTGAATTAAGTATATATAATCGCTGGGGAGAAAGAATATTCTACACAAAAAATCCCGCTGATTGCTGGAATGGCCGGTACAAAGGTGTGGCCCAGGACATTGGCGTCTACGTTTTTATGGTGAAATCAGACGGCCCCTGCGGCTCCCGTTTTGAAAAGGGCTTATTCACGCTGATACGCTAAAACAAATTAGCATAGTATTTGTTTTTTCAATACCAAATTCTCCTGTATGAGACTGGTAGTGGGTTTTGCTATGCTATTGATCCTGGGTGCCTGTAAAAAAGAAAAAAGTAACGGGAATGGCAACAATGGTGTAAATGAATTGATTGGCAGATACACCGGCACCTTTGTACGCACAGGTATGGATACAGCAATAGTAAGCTTTCATTTCAAGGACGACCTGCATTTTGAAGGAAGCAGCAATACGCAAAACTATCCTGCAATTTGTGCTGGCACTTTCTCGCGCAACGGTTCCACATTAAATGTAAATGATACCTGCGCATGGACGGCCAATTTCGACTGGACGCTCATCTTCGATGGCACTTACTCCATTTCTCTCGGTGAAAATAATACTGCGCGCATCTGGCGCACCACAGGAGAAATTACTGATGAGTACCGGTTGACGCGATATGTACGCTAAACAATTCAATGTGTTTAGCCGATGATCATTGGTAGATCTTCCTTTCAAATTCCCCCATTCCAAAGTCCTGGTTCCTAATTAAAGATCAGACGGCATAGTATTTGTCTTTTTATAGACAAACCTTTAATTATGAAACAGATAGCCGGCCTATTGGCCTTAATGATCGGATTAGCCGCCTGCGAAAAAGAACGAACCGAACTAGATGAGCTGCAAGTTGCTTCTGCTTCAGCAAGACTGGAAAACCAGGAATTATATGGAAGATACCTTGGCACCTTTAGTCGTGATGGGAAAACCCAGGCCCAGGTGTCAATCCTTTTCAGGAATGACAACACATTTGAGGGTAGCAGTGATAACCCAAGGTACCCCGTCATTTGCTCAGGCACCTACAGCCAGGAAGGCACGGTGCTTGAAGTAAATAATAGTTGTGATGAAGGTGACGCAGATGATCCTACATTGATCTTTGATGGAACGTATACAATAACCTTCCGTGGAGAATTTGAAGTGACCATTTCACGAGGTTCGGACCAATACGTTCTCGCAAGAATGAACAGGTAAATTTTCGACTGGCCGGCTTTAAAAAAAAGCCGGTTAGTCATCCACCTTATGTATCTCAGAGGTAAAGTGAAACTCAATGTCAGGATTGTTATTTCTTTCCGTATTGAGGTACCATTCGCTTTGTGCCAGGTATACCAGGTGACCGTCTTTGTCCCCGGCGATGTTCGCCTGTTTAAAACGGGTAAATTCCAATAATTTCTTTGGATCCTTACTCGTAATCCAGCACGCTTTATAGAATGGGAGCGTATTGAAAACAACTGATGCACTATACTCATGGAGTAACCGGTACTGAATTACTTCGAATTGTAATTCTCCCACGCATCCTATTATTTTCTTGTTGCCGCCAAACTGGGTAAACAGTTGCGCAACGCCTTCATCTGTTAGTTGTCGTAATCCCTTTTCCAATTGCTTCGTCTTCATTGGATCCTTATTCACCACTTCCTTGAATATCTCAGGCGAAAATGAAGGAATACCGGTGAAATAAAAATCCTCCCCCTCTGTAAGCGTGTCCCCTATTTTGAAATTCCCGGTATCAAACAGACCCACCACATCACCCGCGTATGCGTCTTCTATGATGCTTTTATCACGTGCCATAAAGCTGTAAGGATTACTGAATCGTATATCCTTATCCAGCCGCACATGATGAAAATATTTGTTACGCTCGAATTTTCCTGAACAGACTCTTAAGAAGGCAATACGGTCACGATGCTTTGGATCAAGGTTGGCGTGGATCTTAAAAACGAACCCGCTAAGTTTTTCCTCCTCCACATCAACAAGGCGCTTATTAGTTTCCCGGCTTCGTGGCGTGGGAGCAATACGTATAAATGTGTCAAGCATTTCCTTTACACCAAAATTATTGATGGCACTCCCGAAGAATACCGGTGCCACTTTTCCCGCGAGATAATCATCCACGTTCAATTCGCCATGAACGCCATCTACCAGTTCTACATCCTCTCTCAATTGTGCCGCATCCGCTTCTCCCAATTTTTTATCTACGACGCCTTCTTGCAAATCTGAAACAAAAATGCTGTCTTCATCCGTGGCTTTTGTATTTGGAGTAAAAAGAAGCAGGTTTTTATCATGAAGATTATATACCCCCTTGAATTCCTTTCCACTATTGATAGGCCAGGTCATTGGATGAAGACTGATGGTTAACTCCTTTTCTATCTCCTCCAGCAGATCAAACCTGTTCTTTCCATCACGGTCAAGTTTATTCACAAAGACAATCACAGGTGTATCACGCATGCGACATACCTCCATCAATCGCCTCGTTTGTTCCTCCACCCCGTTCACACTATCTACCACCAGTATCACACTGTCTACTGCAGTCAGCGTTCGGTAAGTATCCTCGGCAAAATCCTTGTGACCCGGCGTATCAAGGAGGTTGATAAGAGTATCCCTGTATTCGAAACTCATTACTGATGTAGCCACGGAAATACCTCGCTGCCGTTCAATCTCCATGAAATCGCTGGTCGCAAACTTCTTAATCTTATTGCTCTTGACGGCACCGGCCACCTGGATGGCACCCCCAAACAGCAGAAATTTCTCCGTCAGCGTGGTTTTCCCTGCATCCGGGTGGCTAATGATGGCAAACGTCCTCCTCCTCAATATTTCATTGTGATACTTCATCGCTTGAACTCGTTAAATGGCGGCAAAGGTAAGAGTTTGCAATTGGGAATTTAGATATTGGAATTGGGAATTTGTGCGGAAACCATATGGTTTGGAGAAGGTGATGAGTTGATACGTTAACAGGGAGGACGATAGATTTAATCGATTTTTAAAAATAGACGACTTACATTTTCCTACTTGATAAAACAGGAACGTTAGCTCAGGTAGTTTAGAGCACTACTTTGACTGAGTAGGGATCACTGGTTCGAATCCAGTACGTTCCACCATAGAATTCTTTGGTCAGCAGCTGGTTTGACATTAGGAATTTTTTTTAAAAAAAAATCGGAATTTGGAAGGTTGCCTCAATGTTTCAGGTTCCGCCGGCAACTGAGGAATTTGGGGCATATTTATCTTTTCCGCTCGTATCACCCATATAGCGTCCCGATGGGACGCGGAGGAAACTATCACTATTCGAGGCTGCCCATATAGCGTCCGGATGGAACACCCATCAGCTTTTTAAATTTTCAAGATATCAATTCAAAATTCCCAGTTCATCGAACAATAGTCGTCAGCTCAGCTATCCTACTAGCCAGCTTCTCCACAACCTCATGGTCTCCACCAAATTCCCAATTCAAATTCCCATGCTGATAGTCAGCTCGTCCTCTAGTCAGCTCGTCAGCTACCTAACTAGCCAGCTTCTTCAAAACCTCATGGTCTCCACCAGATTCCTAATTCCAAAATTTGCTAGCTTGCATAATGGGAAAATTACACACCTCCATCAAAGCCGCGCACAAAGAATTCATCAGCAGGCAGCATCTGTTCTTCGTTAGCACCGCCCCGCTGAGTGGCGAAGGCAGGATCAATCTTTCTCCAAAAGGACTCGATTGCTTTCGTGTGCTGTCTGACAACCAGGTGGGCTACATGGATCTCATAAGTAGCGGCAATGAGACTTCTGCACATACGCGTGAAAACGGAAGGATCACGTTCATGTTTTGTTCATTCGAAGGCGCACCAAATATTCTCCGGCTTTACGGAAAGGGCAGAGCCATACTTCCAGGGACTCCCGATTGGGATGTTTTCTCGCCTGGCTTTAAGATATTTCCCAGTACCCGCCAGATCATTATTGCTGACATTGATCTTGTGCAAACTTCCTGTGGGTTTGGCGTTCCCCTGTTTTCATACCAGGGTGATCGCGATATTCATTTTGAATGGGCTGAAAAGAAAGGAGCAGATGGATTGTTTGACTATGTTCAAAAGAACAACCTGGTGAGTTTGGATGGGCTTCCTACTGACCTCGGAGTAAAGGAATCAGGCAGCGAAAATTAGTTTAGCGATCCATTAAGATAAATAGCTTATTTCTAACATCGCTTATTGTAAATTCGCTACATGTTCGAGATCATTTCAAGCAGCTTCATCATGGCTCTCCAGGAACTCTGGAAGAATAAACTGCGCACCTTTCTTTCGCTGTTTGGGATCACTATTGGCATCTTCTGCATCATCGGCGTGCTGGCAACTGTGCAAAGCCTGGAGCGTAACATTCAAAATGAAGTGAAATCATTAGGCTCCAACTCCATTTACATTGACAAATGGGAATGGGGTGGCGGACCTGATTATCCCTGGTGGAAATACATTAACCGCCCTTCCCCGAAATACAGTGAAATGGATGCCATCAGGCAGCGAACTCCGGGTGCAAAATATGTTGCCTTTAAGATTGAAGTAAGATCAGATGTGGAATTTGGCGGAAGTGTGCTTTCTAACGTGAACATATTCGGCATTACCTCTGATTTTGAAAACATACAACCCGTAGAAGTTGAATTTGGCCGTTACATTTCCGAGGCAGAATTTGATCGCGGCGTAAATACTTGCGTAATAGGGAATGAAGTTGCCACCAAGCTCTTCCAGGTGCCTGAATACGCAATAGGGAAGACGATGAGCGTGCGCGGAAAAAAGGTAACGGTGGCGGGGGTGATAAAGAAGCAGGGAAAGCAAATGCTCGGAGGTTGGGAATTTGACCAGGCCATGATCGTCGCTTACAAATTTGGAAGAACCATCATGGATGAAAGAAGGGCCGACCCGTTCATCATGGTACAGGGTATTGATGGTTTAAGTAGCAAAGCACTGAAAGATCAACTCGCAGGAAGCATGCGGGCCATTCATAAACTAAGCCCTACCCAGGAACCTGATTTTGCCCTCAATGATATCAACGATTTTAGTGAGACCATCAGTGCGGCCTTTGTAGGATTAAACCTGGGTGGTGCAGTGATTGGTGGTATCAGTCTCATAGTTGGTTTGTTTGGCGTAGCCAACATCATGTTCGTGAGCGTGCGTGAAAGAACAAGCCAGATAGGGTTGAAAAAAGCACTCGGTGCAAAGAAAGGCGTCATACTGACAGAATTCCTGCTTGAGTCATCATTTCTTTGCATCATAGGCGGATTGATAGGGCTCACCCTTGTTTTTATACTAACCCTGATACTTAGCAACGTGCTTGATTTTCCCATTTTCATTTCAGTGAATAACATGATCTGGACATTCATCATCTGCATTTTAGTGGGCATTATAGCGGGAATCATTCCTGCGTATAAGGCCGCCCAGATGGACCCCGTTGTTGCCATACGTTCAAAATAGCACTTGCGGCTTTAGTCCTAATTTTGCATTCATTACATTATCAAAACCTTATTTCTCAACTTTTACATTGCCTACACTATTAGCCATAGAATCATCCTGCGATGAAACGGCAGCCTCCATTTGCAGGAATGGGATCATTCTGTCCAATTTCATTGCCAACCAGCATGTGCACGAACAATATGGAGGAGTAGTTCCTGAACTGGCCAGCCGCGCCCACATGCAGAATATCGTTCCCGTGGTGGATGCGGCGCTCCGTGAGGCTAACTGTACTATTGAGGAAATGGATGCATTCGCTTTCACGCAATCACCAGGTCTCATTGGTTCCTTACTGGTGGGAGCACAATTTGCGAAATCCCTTGCACTCGCAATGGGTAAACCCCTGATTGCGGTTCATCACATGCAGGCCCATGTATTAGCAAATCTCATAGAAGATCCAAAGCCAGCCTTTCCCTTTCTGTGCCTGACCGTGAGTGGTGGTCATACGCAGATTGTGCATTGTGAAAGCGCAACGCACATGCAAGTGATAGGAGAAACTATTGATGATGCCGCCGGTGAAGCATTTGATAAGACAGCAAAACTATTGGGCTTGCCCTATCCCGGTGGCCCGTTAATTGATAAATATGCCATGCTTGGCAATCCTCATCGTTTCAGGTTTCCGGAACCGAAGGTAGAAGGTCTTGACTTCAGCTTTAGTGGTCTCAAAACTTCCATTCTTTACTTTTTGAAGAATGCAGGTACAAGCATGTTGTTTAAAGAAGAATTTACAGCCAGCGAAAGTGAGCGGGAAAAATTTATTGCAGAAAATATCAATGACCTGTGCGCTTCCGTACAGGAAAGGATTGTTAGCATACTCATCAGCAAATTAATAAGAGCCTCCAAACTAACAGGGATCAGGGAAATATGTATTGCAGGAGGCGTATCGGCAAACAGCGGCCTGCGAAAAGCGCTTCTCGAAGCTGGAAAGAAAAATGGATGGAACACATACATACCTGCTTTTGAATATTGCACTGATAATGCCGCGATGATCGCCATTGCCGGCTATTACAAACTGCTGGAAGGGCAAATCTCGGAACTTACTGCCACACCATCTGCCAGGGCTGAATGGTAAACAATCCCTCTCATGGCTAATACCTATTTCCAATTCAAACAATTCATCATTCACCAGCAACGCGCGGCAATGAAGGTAACTACCGATGCCTGCCTTTTTGGTGCGTGGGTCGCAGAGAAGATTCGTGTGGATAAGGCCGGGGTTTCCATGCTTGAAGTTGGAACAGGTATCGGAATTCTTCCATTAATGATCTTACAAAAAAATCAATCGCTCAATATTGAGGCGATTGAAATTGATGAAAATGCTTTTGAAGAGGCAATAAACAATATTACTGCCTCACCCTGGCCTACCTCAGCCAGGGTATTTCTAGGTGACGCTTCCCACTATAAATACAGCCGCAAATATGATAGTATAGTAGCTAATCCTCCATTTTATGAAAAAGAATTATCATCACCTGATGCGGGCAGAACACTCGCGCACCATGCGGGATTATCGCTCAACTCTCTGCTGAATATCATACACCTGAACCTGGCAAATGAAGGCAGATTCTACTTACTGCTACCTTTCAAACGAAGGAGCGAGATAATCGAATTACTTAAGAAAAACGCGCTTGCCATACATGAAATTATCTTGGTAAAGCAAACACGGGAACATCAGCCATTCCGTATGATGATTGAAGGAGCTCATTCAAAAAACGTAAATGAGCACATGCAAACGGAAATCATCATCATGAATGAACGAAGGGAATACACACAGGCATTCAGGGATTTATTAAAGGATTATTACCTGAATCTATAACATGTAGAATTTCGATTGCTATCTCCCTTCTGCGTAATCACGCAGGTATTCGTAATTCTTAGTCAGCTGTCCTTTTGAGACCATTGTGGCACGATTGATAATATCCGAACCGCCTTTTAAAAGATCCTCAAGTACAAATTTTATCAATTGCTCACCAAAGTAGCGGCTGGCATCTCTGGGCAATTCATTTGGTAGATTCCCAACAGCCATGATATCTATAGAACCCGGCAGGTACGGCGCCGTTTTTTCCAGTGTTTTCTTATCTACACCATAAATGGGGTCCTCTATAGTCTGGTCGCCCAGGTTAATGGGCACAGAACCATCTGCATCATCCGTAATGTCAGCAATACTTTGGATAATGAAAGCTTCTGCGCTCACATGTGGCTTCTCAAATAACCGGGGAACATCTTTATCCCAATACACACCATTCATGAGTATATCCGTCTGTTCTGTATAGGGCAAAAAAGTACATTCATAATTGTCAGGATGCTCGTGAAAATCGGTCCTGCTATACTTTCCCGTGATCTTACTTCGATACAGGTCCGCGCCTTTCAGTTGTGTATACACGGGATAACTAAACCGCCTTCGGAGATAATCTTCAGGCTCCACTTCATGAATGCCCATCAGGTTCATGATCTCGAGAATGCCGTGGGCGACTCTCCCGGAACCCGTCACCGCGATCTTAACATTCGGTAACCTTAACCCAAAATAGGTATGAATGAGTTCTCTAAAACTTCGTTGCCTGTAAACTCTTTCCATCTGGTACAAGCCGGTGCGATTTCCATACGCCATCATTCCGTTATGAGCGCCCACCACCCCGGCAAAAAAACCGAAACCAATGATGCGCTGGCCATCATCGTGCTCCAGGCATTCGTAATCGATCAGGGTAATTCCCTTTTCAATTACTGCCTTCATTAATTTTTGATTGTGCGGCTGTTTCTTCTTGGTATGGGAGAAAAACAGGTAGGTCTTACCAGGAATCAATTGATCGATGGGAACTTCCTTAATTCCAAATAAGATGTCGCAGTCGCCAAGATCTTCCCTTATTTCCACCCCCGCCATTGCATATTCTTTATCACTGAAACACCTGTCGGGTGCAGACTGAGCGACAATTTTTATATCATTTGTATTCTTGAGTATCCATTTGCATTGAGCGGGCGTGAGAGCAACCCTGTTGTCGGCTGGCTTTTTTCCTTCCCTGATTAATCCTATCAAGATCATATTTCCAATTATTTAATATGAAGTGTAGCGCAAAGTTGCTTAATAATGGAATCATTAACAAAACTGATCAGGATCATCAACATTTAAAATCTATCTAATTATTTTTGTTGTAATAATAAACTACGTCATCTACCGTTCCGCAATTATACAAATTCAAAATTAATGAGACTGGCAAAGACGATTATTGGTCTTACGTTTTTATTTTTAAATGGTGCGCTGCTTTCCTGTTCCAAGGATTCCACTTCGCAAAAAAGTGACTATATACTTACCTATGGTGATTCGATCATCTACCTGCAGCCCGTCATTGATGACTATATTGTTCATCCCCTTGAACATCGCCCGGGAACTTATGAAGGTTTCCCTGAAGGAATTGAAATCGATGAAAACACAGGCGCAATTAACGTGAGTGATAGCGAAACTGGCCTGAGATACCGTATCACTCATACTTCGCCCGAAGGCCGTAAGACGGAAACGCTCGTAGTTCTTTCCGGGATCACATTTACTGATAAATTTTATTTTCTTTCCCAGAATGACTCTATTGCTTTTCCCGTGTATAATGCTGATCCTGCCAGGAACCTGCCACTCCCAGGTTCAGTCTTTGATGAAGGAGAGGTTGCTAATAGCGGGGGTTGTTCAGTACGTACTTCAAATGGCCAGATTAACCTGGCCGAGACCATCAGGAATGGAGTATTCGGTGATGTTCCGGAAAATGATAAACGGGAAACCTTTGAGATCAAATACAGGTTAAATGATCGCAGTGATAAGGCAGTCAATAAGCTCAAGGTGCTGTTATATTATTATGAAACAATGGATGACGTCCCGGAAGACGTTTGGGAAACCCTGAATGAACGGGAAGAGGAGGGCGTTTTCCTCAGGTCATCCGCAGCTCTTGGAAGAGTAGCCAGGCCAAGGCCTCCATGTGTGATCATTATTGCCAATTAATGCTCTGTGCCATTCATTAATGCCATGTTCAGGTATTTGCTCACCATTTTGTTGGCCGGCCTTCTTGTATTTGCCATTTCACAAGAAAATGAAAAGACCTTCCAATCGAGACTTTCTCATTTCAGGCTGGGCTTGGACCTGGTGCGAGAAGCGGAGTTGCTTGATGAAAAGATAGATGCTGACGCCGGTACCTACCAAGTTCAGGACCAGTTTTACAAAAATGCTCTGCGTCAGTTCAGCCTTGCCGAATCTAACTCGAATAAAGGTGATTCCCTTGACTTCGAAAGTTTCCTTCAATCAGCCCTTGTCTTTCACTTGCTTGATAGCATTCCCATTGCAGCTACTTATTATAATAAAGCCATCACAGCTCATAATGAACTCAATGGATTGCCCGACTCCCTTTTATTTAAGCCCTTCCTTTATCTTGGAGGCATTCAGCATTCATCTCACAACTATGACTCTGCTCTTATAAATTATAAACTGGCGGAAAAAATACAGGAAAAATATTCACGAACATTAGAAGACGCCGAACGGATGTACAATCGGCTTGGTGTAATACACTATGAAATGGGAAACTATCGGCAGGCCGGGAACTATTTTGAGAAAGCCATAGCGGTACTTGCGCTTTCGAATCCAACAAACTATGAGTTACTGGTCAACTACAGGATGAACATCGGCTCTATGCTCATTAAACTCGGAGAATTTGAGAGAGCGAAAATAATCTTTGAATCTCTGCTTCAGTACCAGGTTTATAAAAATGAAATCCTACACAACACAGGGATAATTTACCAGGAACTGGGTAGTCATACAAATGCATTAAACACGTTCAGAAAGATTGCATACGGCAAAAGCAGAAGGAACATTGATTTGTACTACAACCTCGCAAAGGTGTTTCATCAATTAAATAAGCCTGATTCTGCTAACCACTATCTTGCCAGGGCAAAGGTGGAAAATGAGATTTGGAATGGTAACAAAAAAACTCTCAATGGCGGCCTGATCAATAAATTTGAAGGAGATATACTGGTGAAGATGGGGCGGCTGAAAGAAGCAATTAAATGCTATCAACTAGCTCTCATCCAGTTTGACCCTCTTTTTAACGACACATCCCATCTGCGCAATCCACCTTCCTTCACCGGTTGCATTTCGTTCATTAATTTATTCAAAACTCTCACTTCAAAGGCAGAGGCACTTCAGTTGTTGTATGCAACTGAAAAAACAACAGAACATCTTAAAAGCTCGCTTGATGCGTATACCACAGCTTTTAATCTTATGGGTTATGTGCAGGCAAGCTATGATTCTGATGAATCACGGTTGTTTCTCAATAGCATAAAGTATGAAGTACATGACCGGCCAATTAATGTCGCAATACGGTTGTTTGAGCTTACTAAGGAAATATCATACCTTGAAAAAGCGTATTTCTTTGATCAGATTACCAAAGCATCAGTTCTAAGCCTGAATGTGATAGCCAACGAAAGAAAAAACAAGCCTGGCCCTTTCGCGGCAAAAGTGAATGAAGAAAAGAGCCTGAAGACAAATCTGACCCGACTATCAATCAGGTCTCTTAAAATCACCGATAGCCTGCAATTGAAAGCGATACATGAGGAAATTCGTGATCTCGAAATCAGGCTGGGAAAAATTCATAATGAACTTAAAGAGGATCCTGCATACTGGCAATTATCTTTCTTTAATAGCACACCACCAATTAAGGAATTACAGAAGCAACTTGACCACAATTCCGTTATCGTTTCTTATCATCTTGCCCCTGAAAAATTACTTGCCTTTGTAATTACATTCTCCCATTTCACACATAAAGTCATCCCCATTGACAGTAATTTTTATACCGGGATCTCCAGGATGAAAGAACAATTATCAGGATTTCGAGATTTAGCAGAAACCCGAAGTTATTCAAGCGAATTATACCAATATCTTATTGACCCGGTCTCGGACCTTCTTCCTTCATCTGGAAGGCTGATCATCATTCCTGATGATGAATTGAATTACCTGCCTTTTGAGGCCTTAAAGGATGAGGATAATCATTACCTGCTTTCGAAATTCAGCGTTCAATACCAATATACTACCTCATTGGTTGAAAAGAAAAGCCATTACCATGAACAGAAAAAAACGCTCGGCCTGGCTCCGTTTGCCGGTGGAAAACGATCCGTAACGGATGAAGTCATGCTTCCGGGTTCAGCGCTGGAATTTAGGGATATTACTGGTAAAGTGCTATTGAATGAAAGTGCAACAAAGGAAAATTTTATCGCGTACGCTCAAGACTTTCGGTACCTGCACCTGGCAACACATGCAAAAGCAAATAATGATACCCCTTCACGATCTTACATCTCTTTTTTTCCAAACGGAACCGATCAACGACTTTATACCGAAGAAATTACATCCTTAAACCTCGATTCAGCAGAGTTAGTGATCCTCAGCGCTTGCGAAACCGGTACAGGAAAGCTTGTTAAGGGTGAAGGATTAATGAGCCTTTCCAGAGCATTCGCATATGCCGGATGTCATGATATAATAACCTCGCTATGGAAGGCTGAAGATAGAACCACAGCATTTCTTATGCAAAGAATGCATGATTATCTCGGCAGGGGCTTTACAAAGGATAGGTCACTTCAAAAAGCCAAGCTAGACTTGCTGAATGACAAGTCCATCCCACCTAACTTAAAGACAGCATCCAACTGGGCACATATGGTTTTCATTGGCCAGTATGAACCGGCAGAATCACGCCGGCATTCAAATTTGATGCAAGCTCTTATCGGGCTGGTTCTTTCCTTCTTAATCATGATGGGAATACGCATCATGAAGCCGGCAAAATATGACTCATTGAAATCCTAGCCTTACTTCCTTTTCTTTTTCTTGCCAAGTTGGAAAGACCTTGAGATATTGAAACCGAACTGGATATCACCCCGGCCCCAATCATTTGTCGTCTCGAGCAAAAACACCTTTTCATTCATGCCAATTGCATTGGTAAAATGAACCTGGAAAACGTGGCCACCTGTTTCAATATCAAATCCTACAGATAAAGGGTTTTTTGTTCCGTCCAGCTTATTTGGATTTATTCTATAATAATAATCAACGTTGAACGAAATCCGCTTACTAAGTTTTACTCTGGTACCGAAACCAATAGAATAAAGGTCATTAGGATCCTCCTTTGTCGGAACCAGGTTTCTATGTACAATCGTTGGCATTAACTGAAGCGAAAGCCCTTCGCTAAACTTCCTTCCGAATATAGCCTGCCCGTAAAATCCAAGTCGTGAGGAAAAATAATTCTTGCGTGAAGTATCGGCGAATTTTATTAAAGTCACGCTGCCGCCACCTGTAAATAAAAGCGAGAATGGCATTGATCCCGGACCAGTGGCCTGGTGTATCAATCGATATTTAATGAATGCATCGAGTTCTTTTTTATTCGTACTTCTCCCAATGCCGGCCATAAGGTTCTTTGTCAGGCCAAAATCAAATCCCATCCTCATAGTTGCATTATCAAGTCCAAAAAACTCGTATGCCCCATTGTTCACATTACCAAACCGATGAAGGATTCTGAAATCCATTACGCCAGGCCTTATTACTTCCATACTATGGCTCATAATAACCCGGCTTGACTTGAATGCATACTGTACATATTCCTTTTGCGGCTTTTCATCTTCACTTAAAAGTCCCAGCAAGTCTTCTTCCTGGCTAAAAGAAATGTAAGAAAGGATGCATGAGAAAGCAGAAATCCCAATTTTCCTGAGCATACGAATTGTTTGTAGGTTAGTTACTTCTTTAAAGGTTCGAGGTCACAATCCACGGTGATGCTTACTGTTTTGCCGATATTATCCTTCACGACGTTTGGTATTTCAATCTGGTAATCGGCCAGGGCAATTTCAAATGTGGCATCAGCCAGTATTTTACCGCCTTTCACGGTAATCGATCCCGTGGTTTCAACGTCCCGAGTTTGTCCATGCAGACTGAGCTTTCCTTTTACTTTGGCTTTATAAGTTCCGTCTTTCGTGAAGTTCAGTTCAGTCAGGTTGGTGACCTGCCCTTTGAATTCAGCTTTCGGGTACTTGTGACTCTCCACATAGTTTTCATTAAAATGCTCCTGCATAAGGGCTTTTTCAAATTCAAATCCTTTCATTAATACCGCAAACTGCAGATTTCCTGATTTGGTATCAAGTACACACGTCACACTGCGATTGTGTGCTTCTATATTCTCGAGGCTCGCCTTTGAATAAAAGGCAACCTCTCCCGTTTTCGTAAAATATTTGTCCTGGGCATTTAAAGCAAAGCTTGCCAGCATGCCTAATGCCACAATAAAACTGGTCCTTTTCATTTTTGTTATTATTTAGTATTAAAAAATATTAGTTGAGCTCAATTACACACCGATTGAGAATTATGTCAGACCCAAGTAATTCATCAGAATTAAAACCCGTGCATACCCCTTTTATTCGCACCACCGATGCATTCACCAGGCTCTTTACCTCTTCATGCATTGTAGAATCCATGCTGCACCTGATAGATGACATTGAATTTTCAGGTCCCAGAATAAGAAAATAATTACCATTATCATTCACCTCAACGCTTCTTAATACTTCTGACACGGCTACAATTTTGCCTAGGTATTTTTGATTGGCGGATGGCTCATTTGCTTCAAATTCACTGAGTAGCTGGTTACCCGACAGGTTGAAATCAGCCGTTACAGATGAAAGATTTTTTACTTTCCGGTTATATTCTGAATACCCGTACCATCCTCCTATTAAAATTGCAAGAAGGATTATTGAAATGATGATTGATTTCTTATGCATATCGATGGTTTTTAATTTTCCTGGGCACCTTCATTTATCCACGCTCTTATCCTGTTAATATTACACTCTGATAATTTATTACCACCCTGCGGCATTGGAGAGTATCCGGCACTATGACTTATGGCGCCGATTAACCTACCATTAAGCGCGAGGCTTTTAACCTGGGCATATGTTTCTAATAAAATATTCCCTGATGGAGTGCTTCCGCTATGGCAACCCAGGCAACCGCCAGATTGAATAATAGGAACGATGGTCGCACTGTACTGCACTGATGCGGTATCACAGTTACCCGTGTATGGATATAATTCTTCCTCAACATCATAATAACATCCAGGTAGCAATAGCGCTATACCCAATAGAACTATCAAATTTCTCATCATATTAATTATTTAGAGACCCTGATTCAATCCACTTTCGTACCTGCGTTATTTCACAGTCAGAAAGTTTATTTCCATTTCTCGGCATTGGTGTGAAACCCGGTTGGTGATTGATTGCTCCCCACAATCTCCCGTCAGTAACCCGCGCCTTAACACCAGCATAGGTGCTAAGATCAATTCCCCCACTTGCGCTCGCAGAACCATGGCAGCCCTGGCATTTGTTACTGATCAAGGGCTTTATTGCAAGGGAATAACTAAAAGATGAAGTATCACAGGCAGAAGCGCAACTTAAATTCTGCGCTCCCTGAGTTATCCATTGCCGAATCACCTGGATTTGTGACGCAGATAAAGGACTTACCGGAGGACGTGGCATCCGGTCGTCAGGATCTGATTCTGTTATCATTTCATATAGTTCGCTATCATCAGGGTTTCCGGGTTCAATTCCCCCTGTTGACATTACTTTTTCATATGTGGTCAGGATCACTCCATCCTGGTGGCTTGCATCGTTATGACATCCACTAAGAGTGCAATTAGAAATAAGTATTGGAAGTACCTGCTGTTGAAAGTATATACGGTCAGGATCACAAGAAGGCCCACCAGGCCCGGGATTGCCCGAACCAGGTGATCCTCCCATGTCTTCCGGATAGTGTTTGCAGGCTATCAACGCCACTACACATAAAATGATCAAACTAAATCTTATTTTAATCCTCATACTTCAAATGATTCAGGTAAAATGGCAGATACCTGAATAAGTAAACACGGGAATCCGATTTGTAACCACATCAAAGAAAATCCCGGCAAACGCCGGGATTGAGGTACATCAACAGGATGTATACCTTAATTAAATATTCAATATGAAGTAAGTGGCTCAACTGCGCCACTTAAGGACCCGGATTTTGCGAAGCAATGACTTATCTACACTTGAATGATAAATATGATTGGGATCGTTGCGGATTTTTTCAAGACTGGTAAGCGCATCATCATACTCTTTTGCGCGCAGGTATGACAGGCCGAGATAAAACTCGCTGGATTGTGCCAGGATAGAGTTATTTTCCAAAACCTTTAATACCTGCCGGAATTCCCGTATCGCCTGTTGGGGATCATTCAATTCAAGATAAGCAACAGCTACCAGGAACTCCTCCATCACTGTTAACTCTTGCGTCGCTTGCGACCTGCTTATTACTTCTTCATAGTTCCCACTTTCATAATGACTGATAATGACTGAAGAATCAATTGTAGAACCAGAACGCATTGTACCAATTTCAAAAGGTTGGTAATTGCTGGCGAATAGTTTCTCTGGTGAAAGCGTCATTAAGTTATAGCCGAAGACGAGCATAAATACCAATACACCCGCTGCAACCGACATTGCAGTATATCGAATAATCTTTCCACGATTCAAGCTTCTTACCTTTCCACTTTGGTTCATTTCATATCCGATACGCGCTTTTGAAACTTTCTCCCTGATAGCATTGTCCAAAATGGCCTGTCTCGCGAGTTGCATTAAATGATGTTCTTCCTGGAGTTCTTTATTAGAACGCAACAACTGTTCAAATGCTGCTTTTTCTGCGGCATCCATTTCACCATCAAAATACCGCTGCAATTGTTCAGATTGGTTAAAAGTAGAATTACCCATGCAACATATTTTTAAGAGCGACCTGCGTTGCAGGTCTTGCTTCAATCTGTTCCTTAAGCTTCTTCATACATTTATATTTCTTGTTTCTTACTACTTGCTCATTCTCATATTCAAGTGTGGTAAGTATTTCACGTAAGGAGCGGTCTTCAAAATAAAAAAGTGTAAGGATCTTTTTACATGTTTCGCCCAGCCTTGAAAGCAGATCAAGCAACCCCGTCTTCGCTTCCCTGTCGGCAATAAAATAGTTTACATCAGCTACGTCCCTGTCTTTTTCATTTTCAAATCTTTCCTCTCTTTTGAGTGCCCTTTTCCTTCTTTTCAATTCATTGAGCCAGGCATTCCTGTTCATTGAGAAGAGAAAGGTTTGTATGCTTGATTCTCCACGAAACTTATTGTCATGCACCAATCTTACAAATGAAATCACCACTTCCTGGAAAATATCCTCTGCGTCCTGCTTTGTTCCTGAGTTATTGATCACGTACCAACGCAAGGGTGAAAAATACTGGTGGTAGAGTGATTCAATGGCCCCGTCCATACCAGACGGAGACAAAATGCCTTTAAGAATTTCCTCATCAGTCAAGTTGCGGCCTTCGGCCGCTTTATTTACTTTATTTGTAACCAAACAGACTAATTTTGTAACCAAACTACAAATTTTCATCAAATAGGAAGGGAATGAAGTATTTCGAACTGTTTAATATTCCAGTGCAATTAAAGGTTAAGGAAGAAGGGCTTCATCAAAAATTTATTCAATTAAGCAGGAAATTCCACCCTGATTATTTCATCAATTCTCCCGAAGATGTGCAGGCAGAAGCACTGGAAAATTCTGCCCTCGTTAACAGGGCGTATAAGACATTCCGAAACCCGGATGAAACCATAAAATACGTGCTGAAAGAAAAAGAAATGTTAGAGGAGGAGGAAAAATATGAACTACCCCCCTCGTTCCTCATGGAAGTGCTTGAAATAAACGAACAATTAATGGATGCGGGTGTTGATACTGCAGGAAGGCTTACTCCCGTCATTGAAAACCTTCAAATCGAGATCTATGCGCCTGTTAAAGAAATTGTGGAGAATTACCAGGAAGGTATTACTACCAGGGAAGAGTTGTTGCAGGTAAAAGAATATTATTACAAGAAAAAATATTTAGACCGTATTCGGCAGCAATTAACGGGAATAGTGTAATATTGCAGCCCAATAAAATTGCCCGGGTGGCGGAATTGGTAGACGCAGCAGACTCAAAATCTGCCGCCGGCAACGGTGTATCGGTTCGATTCCGATCTCGGGCACAGGCCGAAGCTTTATTAGCTTCGGCTTTGCTTTTTCAGTCAAATCATTTGTTAGTTGACGGCTATCAGTTGCCAGCGGAACCTGAACTTTGATGAAACTTAAAACGAATTGGGAATTTGGAATCAGGAATTAGGAATTAGGAAAGTTCACTAATCTTCAGGTTCCTCTGACAACAGACAACTGTCAACCGACAACTGATCTGACCGACAACTGACCTGACCGCCTCCCATGTAGAATCTCTTCCCCTCCCTGCCACGGCCTAATATTTGTTTATACTCAAACAGCTTTATTCATTCACATGCGTAAAAATTTGTAACTTAACTCTATCGGTTAGTTACCCTAAATAACAACAGACATGGGAATATTCCGATTTGTGTTCTTTTTCTTCCTTTTGCTTACGTACGGGGAATGCCTCGCGCAAGAAACCCGGGACACTACCATACCTGCCTCTACCAAGTTCAAGATCAGTAACGGACGCACGTTCTGGATGGGAGCCAATTATAGAAAAGAGTGGCTCACTCCCATTCGCGTACCCATTGTGGACCTCTCTACCCAATATGGAGGCCTGAAGCCGGTAAAGACGGGTGGAGGAAAACAAACGAAATCACTCCGGGTAGAGGATGCAAATGGCAAAGAATATAATTTTCGGTCGATAGAAAAATTCATTACCAGTAAAACCCTGCCTGCTGACCTGCAAAGCGAGGCAGCAATTGATATAGTGGCTGACGGTGTGTCCGCATCATATCCATATGCGGCTCTTTCTATTCCGGTACTCGCCGAAGCCGCCGGTATTCCTTATCTCAAATCCACCGTCGTCTTCTTACCCGATGATCCATTATTGGGAGAATATGCAAAAGAGTACGGAAATATGCTCGCCTACCTGGAGGAGAAATTACCTGAAGGCGTGAAAAAGGGAGAAGACACGGAAGAGGTGGTGGAAGAACTCAGGGAAGACAATGATAACACCGTTGACCAATATGCATTATTAAAGGCAAGGATACTTGATATGTTCGTGATGGACCTTGACCGACATGAAGGACAGTGGGAATGGCATGCCATCAAACAGGAGAAAGGAAAGAAATTCGTTCCCATTCCAAAAGACCGTGACCAGGCATTTTATATCAACCAGGGCGTTTTGCCACACATCGCCCAATGGTCATGGCTCGTACCTCAATTAGAAGGATTGAAAGTAGAAGCAAAGAATATCAAACGATTCAACTACTCTGCTCGCAATCTCGATCGTTTCTTCCTGAACCAACTAAGCGAGGAAGATTGGGTAAGGGCAACAGCTGAATTTCTCTCTGCCATGACGGATGCAGTTATTGATTCAGCTATGATGCGACAGCCGCCTGAAATTCGCGCCTTGTCTACCGCAAAAATTGCAGCCACGCTTAAAGAAAGAAGAAAGTACCTGGCAGCAGAAGTGCTCGAGTATTATCGCTTCCTTTCAGAGATCGTTGACATCACTGCCAGCGATAAGAAAGAAATATTCGATATTGCCCGGAATGATGACGGCTCAGTAAGAGTTAATGTGCACCAACTAAATGATGAAGGCCAAAAAGGTGACACCATTTATTCCCGGTTATTTGATGCGCAAGACACAAAAGAATTGCGACTCTATTCATTTGGCGGAGATGACCAATTTATTGTGCGGGGCTCTAATGATAAGATCAAGGTAAGAATGATTGGTGGTGAAGGAACAGATCGCTTTGAAAATGCGGCTGAATCAGGCGGAGGCGGTCTGGTGTACGACCACAAAGATGAGAACAGCGAGATCATTGGAAAGCTAAAGAATAAAACTTCCAGAGATACCATCGTTAACCACTATGATATGGTGTATTACAAATATAACCAGGTGATTCCTTTCATTGCCGCCGGTTATAACCAGGACGATGGGATTTTGCTGGGCGCCTATCTCAAGATCATTCATCATGGTTTCAGAAAAGAGCCATATAAGAACAGCCACACATTCACTTTCAGGCATGCGCTTGCTACACAGGCCTTCAATGTGAGATATAATGCTGAATTTATTGGCACCTTTGGCCGCAGATCTGACTTACTTTTCGAGACTGATATCAAGGCGCCCGAGATTACGAATTTCTTTGGCTATGGGGTCAACTCTATTTATGATAAGGAAAAACCCGGACGCTTCAGGTATTATCGTGCACGCTACAACCTTGGAGACATTACTTTATCGCTTCGAAAAAACTTTTCAGAGAAAGTGTTCCTGACTCTTGGCCCAACCTTCCAATTCTTTAGCTTAGACCCAAATGACAGGCGGAATGCAAATAGATTCATTGTGCAAACTGGGGAAAATGGATTAAACCCCTCTACGTTATTCGAAAAACAATCTTATTTCGGCGGACGGTTTTCATTTACAGCGGATACCCGCGATAATCGCATTCTGCCCAGGAAAGGAATACTTTGGGAAAGTTCAGCCAAATATCTTTCAGGATTAAATGACGCCAGTTATGAATTAACCCAACTGAATTCAGAATTTACCTTTCACATCAGCCTGGTGAAGAATTTTGTGGTGCTGGTAAACAGGTTTGGAGGCGGACACAATTTTGGCGACTTTGAATTTTACCAGGCACAATACCTGGGTACTGACGCGCATTTGCGTGGTTATCGAAAATACCGGTTTGCCGGAAGGTCAAAAGTTTTTAATAATGCGGAATTACGAATTCGTCTCGCAAATTTCAAGACCTATCTCTTCCCCGGTTCATTAGGCATTCATGGATTTTACGATACCGGAAGGATCTGGGCTGATGAAGGAGACAATGATACCTGGTTGAGTGGATATGGCGCCGGCTTCTGGATTTCTCCACTACGAAGGATTGTACTTACCTTTACCTATGCTTTTTCCAAAGAGGACAGGATGCCGCTGATTGGACTTGGCTGGAAGCTATAAAAATCCAGGCGAATGCCATCAAAGGAGGACAAAGAAAACATACAACGATCACATTGGCGCGAGAGACTACACACAGTCATTTATGAATCCGAGACTCCGGCCGGAAGGGCCTTTGATATAATTCTACTCGCGGCTATCGTCATTAGTATTGGCATTGTGATGCTTGACAGCATGGTTTCCATGCACGAAAAGTATGGTGAAATTTTTTACATTGCCGAATGGGCTTTTACCGGGTTATTTACTCTTGAATATATTTTGCGACTCGTATCCATACGCAAACCATTGAAGTATGTTTTCAGTTTCCTGGGCATCATTGATATCCTGGCCATCATTCCCACTTACCTGAGTGTGATATTCGTGGGTTCACAATCCCTCCTCGTTCTGCGAGCGCTGAGGTTACTTCGCATCTTTCGTATATTCAGGCTCGTCCATTTTCTTTCAGAATTGCGTTTCCTTTCCGTTGCCCTTTTCAATAGTTTAAGAAAGATCAGCATCTTCATACTCTTTCTCCTCACCATGGTTGTCATTCTTGGGTCAGTGATGTACCTGGTAGAGGATGCGGAATCAGGTTTTACCAGCATTCCCCAATGTATCTATTGGGCGGTTGTCACCATTACTACTGTTGGCTATGGCGATATTGCACCCGTCACTCCATTAGGAAAATTCATCGCAAGTTTCATCATGTTGCTGGGTTATGGTTTTATCGCTGTTCCTACCGGGATCGTCACTACTGAAATGGCACTTGCGGCAAAAAAGAAACAAACAGCGAATAACGCCTGCCCCAACTGCGGCCGCGAGGGCCATGATTTAGATGCAAAATTTTGCAAATATTGCTCCTCTCCTCTTTAATGTTTTCCGCTTATCCCACAGAAGGCGGGAAAACCAAAAACGTTATAAATTTGGGTTATCTTTCATGCTACTGAAAAAATAATGACTGTATGATTAACTATCGATCTCGTTCGAAGACGGTATGCGCCATTTCAGCTACCGCCATTTTAGCCGTGGCACTTGTTTCCTGGCAAAAAAAGGAACCTCCTCTCGAGATTCCTATCACCTATTACAAGCTTGACAATGGATTGAAAGTGGTGCTTTCGCCTGACAAGACCTCGCCTACCATTGGCGTGGGAGTATATTACAATATTGGCTTTAGAAATGAGCCCCGCAACCGCACCGGTTTCGCCCACCTTTTTGAACACATGATGTTCCAGGGCTCTGAGAACCTGGGGAAAATGGAATTCATTCAGCTTGTTCAAAAAAATGGTGGTGTACTGAATGGCTCCACGCGTTTTGATTTTACCAATTACTTCGAGATCATGCCCGCTCATAAACTGGAAACCGCACTATGGGCAGAGGCTGACCGGATGAAAGGCCTGAAGATCACACAGGAAAACCTCACCAATCAACAGGGCGTTGTAAAGAACGAGGTGAAGGTGAACGTTCTCAACCAGCCATATGGTGGATTCCCCTGGCTTGACATGCCACAATACGCCAATGAAAACTGGTATAATGCCCATAATTTTTATGGCGACCTGGCAGATCTTGACTCGGCTAAACTTGAAGACGTTGATAATTTCTTCCGCACGTTTTATAGTCCTAACAATGCTGTAATTGTGGTGGTAGGCGATTTTGAAATTAATGATGCAAAGAATTGGATAAGCAAGTATTTTGCTTCCATCCCAGCCGCTAAACTTCCTGAAAAACCTGATCTGACTGAACCTCCACAAACGAAAGAAAAAAGGTTTACCAAGGAAGATGCTTTAGCAAAAAAGCCGGCACTTGCCGTAGCTTATAAAATGCCTGAAAGAAACTCCCCTGAATATTTTGCCATGGGTTTGATTGACCAGATGCTCGTGCAGGGTGCAGATAGCAAACTTTATGACCTGCTGGTGACCCGCAATGGGTATACGGCTAATGTATCAGGTGGTATCAATTTCGCCCTGGGCAATATGTATGATTATAATGGCCCGATGCTCTGGATGTCAAATCTCACTTATGATTCTACAATAAATGCAGATTCCATCATCAAACAATATGATGCCGCGGTTGATTGGGTCACGAATAAAGTAACCAAACAGGACCTTGATCTTGCCCTCGTGAAGATCCGTTCAGGCTTATATGACGCCATCGGCGGAAACTTTGGCATTGGCAAGATCAACCTCCTGGCATGCTTTGCCCTGTTTGATGATGACCCTAACCGTATCAATACACTGGAGAATGAGTTTAAGAAGGTGACTCCTGAGCTCATTAAGAAAACGGCACAAAAATACCTTGTACCCACTAACAGAACAATCCTTATCATAGAACCAAAAGCAGCTAAATCATGAAAAAAATAATAGGTCTATTCACGATATTCTGCCTTCTTTGCAGCAGCCTCACGATGGCTCAGAAAGAAACTCCTCCCGCCGGAGGCACGGCAAAGGATTTCAAACTGTCTGACAAAAAGAAACAGAAATATGCCAACGGGCTTCAAAGCACGCTGGTGCATTATGGCACCACTCCAAAGGTGACCATCAGTTTAATTATTAAGACCGGCAATGTGCATGAAACGCCGGAGCAAATCTGGCTTGCTGATCTCACTGCAAGAATGTTAAGGGAAGGTACAGCCAGCCTGAGTTTCGCAGAATTATCCAAAAAGGTTGCAGCCATGGGCGGAAGCCTGAACATAGGCGCAGGGCTCACGCAAACCACGATTACGGGTAGCGTGCTGTCAGAATTTGCTCCTGAATTCATAAAACTAATCAGCGACCTCGTTATCAATCCTGCCTTTCCTGAAAGCGAGGTAGAAAGAATAAAAGGTGACCTGCGAAGAAGACTCGCCACGCAAAAAGCTGTTCCGCAACAGCAGGCCCAGGATGAATTTTACCATGCGCTTTACGGTGATCAGCGTTTTGGCATAACATTTCCTACCGAGGAAATGATCAATAGTTATACAACAAAAACAATCAGGGATTTTTATAATGCCAATTTTGGAGCAAAGAGATCCGTTTTATATGTTGTTGGTAAGTTTGATGAGGCCGCAGTCAAATCAGCCATTAATGCTTCCCTCACAAAATGGAAAGCAGGCCCTGAAGTAAAATACCCTAAGATTACACCCAAAGCCGTTGCAGATACCCTGATCATTAACCGCGAAAAAGCTCCCCAGACCACAGTGATGGTAGGAATGCCCGTTATTACGCCTGATAACAAAGACTTTGTTCCATTGCTCGTTACCAATTCGTTGCTGGGAGGATCGTTTGGTTCAAGAATTACCAGCAATATACGGGAAGACAAAGGATACACGTATTCACCTTTCAGTGGCGTAAGCAACAGGATCGGCGGATCCATTTGGTATGAACAGGCTGACGTAACGAGCGAACACACGATCGCATCACTGCTGGAAATAGAAAAAGAAATCAAGAAGCTCCAGGCCATCGCACCCTCTGAAGCGGAACTTGACGGGATTCAGAATTATGAAGCAGGCATCTTCGTGCTTCAAAACTCTTCGCCCGGAGGCATCATTGGTCAGTTGAACTTCCTCGACCTTTATGGCCTCGATGACAGCTATCTGAATAATTATGTAAAGAATATTCACGCGGTTACGCCCGAAAAAGTATCCGAGATCACCAAAAAATACATCGACTATGATAAGATGACCAAGGTGATGGTGGGTGATAAGGAAGTAATCGATCAACAGATTAAGACGCAGAAGGAGAAGCTGAAAGCGTTCTGATCGGTTGACGGTTGCCAGCTCGGTTGCCAATTGCCAGCTTGGTTGTCAGTTGCCGGTTATCAGAGGAACACTAAATGCATGGTTCCTTCAGCATTGAACGACCTTGAACTACATTCAACGATGTTGAACGAACTTGAGCGACATTGAACGACGGTGAACGAACTTGAACGGCATTACGCCAATAAGGCTCTACCCTCCATCATCGAGCAATGATCAACGGCTGGAACTACGTTATACAGCAAAAAAAAAGCAGGTCGGCTAGACAACCACCTGCTTTGGTCTTCGTTGACCGTTCACATGAGAAAACTTATATTGAACCATCCTTAACCGGATGGTTTTCTTTTTTAAATGCTCACTGTTCCTTCGTCTTTAACTATTGTAAAACTAGAGATATTAAAAATGAGAAAAGAGTAATACTTACCAGGGCATGAAAATTTCACTCTCAATTTTCAATTGATCATCTCATCATTGAATTTTGCCGTCTGTCATGCATCATTCTTCACGTCAGTGACAACAATCACTCCAACCACCATTGTCAACCAATAATAAGCCTTCAATATTCATACGGTGCTGACAACTGGCAACCGGCAACGGACAACTTATAGCCGGCCACTGACCACCGTGATCACTCACACCTGGGTAACTCAAAAAAAAGACCATGAGCAAACGCCCACGGTCTCACTTTTCATACATACCAATTTCAACCAAAATTCGCCAACTGAAATAATTTCATCCTGAAAACAGGAAGGTTCCATCGTTAAACGTTAAACGACTTAAAGAGCCTGCCCCGGCGTAGGCTGGGATTAAACGTGGTTACCTCGCCCCTATATACGTCAACGTATCTGCAAAAATCCTGTTCGTTGGTACGGTATTATAATAATACTTTAAATAGATCACCCCCGGAGGACCGGCCTCAAAGCGGCTATTAGCGCCAGGATAAGGTGTCATAAACGGTCCTGCAGCAGGATCACCTGTAATGTTGTTTAATGAAACTACCTGGTCAGCACTGTTGAAGAATATTTCAGGAGCTACATTTGAAAAAGCAGTGAGGGAGCCATTGTTGGAGAATGGTTGATAATAATCGCCAAATTCCGGCCAGTACATGGCAACGGAGTTTGGACCGGTGGTTATCATTTCCACTTCCGTTTCAAAAGGTCCATTGTAGGCCGGAAGGTCAGTTCTTGTAAAGTGGCCTTTAAGATGATACACTCCATCATATTTATTCTTTACAGAGATAGCCACTACCAGGTTACCTGCAATCCTGCTCACTTCTCCTCCCACAACCTCCGCAATAGAAAGGCCGATGGCATTTTGACCATTTGCAATATCAGATGGACGAATACGTATGCGCAAAGGCTTACTACGTTCATTAGGTCCCAATGTAAATTCTTCATTTTCCAATCCAAATACGCCGGTTGGGACCACGGCATAGTTGGTTCCGTTAGCATCATTGTAATCATACACAATGCCCGGGTCAATAATTACGCGGGCCGTAGCATTGCTCTCAACGTATGAGCGGATCATGAATCTTACATCCGTCACGTCGAGATCAATCAGGTCAGTCTGGTAATCAACTGCGATGCTCTTGAATCCATGCGGGTCAGAAAACTCTATGATCTGTCTTTCTGTATTTACATCAATGTCGCCAAACACCTGGTCGCGCTTGCATCCCGTGATAGCGACTGCCATCATCAGCAGTGATAATATTTTGGTCCTCATTTGTATCTGTTTTTTAATAATTAATATCCTGGATTTTGCTCCATGTTCCGGTTAGCGAGAATTTCAGTTTGAGGAATGGGAAATGCCCATCCCCTGTTGTTCATTGCAAGTGAGCACCAGCTGGCGCATTCCTGTGTTCTTGTAATTGTTCTAACTGTTCTCTTAAGGTCAAAGAACCGATGTCCTTCCACCACCAATTCCTTTCTTCTTTCCGTCTGGATGGCCGTTTCAAGAGCGGCACCTGTTTCTGAACCAATGTTTGCCAGCCTGGCCGCGCGCAACGTGTTCAGGTCATCCAATCCTTCTGTATCCATATCCTTGCGGGCATACGCTTCAGCTCGAATAAGATACATTTCAGCCGTGCGATAAGCTTTAAAGTCAACCACACCATCCGGATTACCTGCAGCCGTGGACTTGGCGAAGTATTTTCCTAATACAATGTTGCCATTCCTGTTTCTCCAATATGCTTCCGCACGAAGGTCATCCCCGGTATATAGATTGAGCAGGGCATTCACAGGTGACCAAGATATCTGGTCCCCTGCCGGTTGATAGATCTCCCGGGCTAGCGCAGCATTTCCTGCCTGGTATTTTATTGACCAGATCACTTCAGCTGTAGAAGCATCTTCCCAGATGAGAGGGAATTCAGCAGGCGCTGCCAGAGGACGTTCATTTATAACGATGGAGGAATACTTGATGGCACTATCAAGCTCGTTTGCATACAGGTACATTCTAGCAAGCAATGCATCTACCACCAGCCTGTCAACATATGCCCGCTCTGTGCCGGCAGTTGAGGTCATTGACTGTATGGGTCTGTCAGTATTGCTCAGCATTTCCCTTGCCGTCTTCAGGTCAGCTTCCATTTTATCATAAAACTGTTTAACGGTAGGTCGCGCAGGCATTTGCTCAATGTCAAAAACTTCAACATACGGAACTGCCAGCGCTGTTGAATTGCGGTCATATTCAGTAGCCCACCAGCGGAACAATTCAAAATGGAGGTGCGCTCTTAATGTTCTCGCCTGGCCTGCAATCCGGTTTACCTTCAACGGTTCTGTTGCGGTAAAACGCTCAATACCTCTCATGGCAAGGTTAGCGGATTGAATGGCGAGGTATGCATTATTCCAGGCATTGCGTGGCACAGCGCCATCCGCCGTATAGTTCCACCTGAATGCTGTATTCAGGTTTCCAAGATTATTTGGACCCCCGTAAAAATTATCTGCTGCAATATCCACAGCAGCCAGCCATACGCTGCCACCATTCACACCGGCATACAGGCTATTTGCCGCGCGAATATTTCGATACGCTCCCGTCAATGCGAAATCATATTCGTCAACGGTCTTGAAAAAATTATCTCCATTAATGGTGTGGCTTGGGTCAAGATCAACCGCCTTCTTACAGGATGCGAATAGTAATCCTGAAAGAAACAAAGCCATTAAATATTTTGCTATTCTTTTCATTTGTTTTCTTTTTTTGAATTATAAACCAATGCTTGCACCTACGGTAATGGCTTTCAATGCCGGGTAATGCGCTCCGGTCAACACACCTGTAAACACTTCAGGATCGTAACCCTGGAAATTATGCCAGGTGTGAAGATTCTGTCCCTGGGCAAAAACCCGCAGGCTTCCCAGCTTCCAGCGGTTAACCAGGCTTGTTGGGAATGTATAGCTTACCATCACATTTCTGAAGCGAAGGAAATCGCCTTTTTCAAGGAAGCGCGTTGTTCCATCCTGGAAGTCATTGAATGGTGATGGAATGTCAGTGATATCTCCTGGATGTTGCCATTCCCTCAACATGCTCCTGCTCAGGTTAGAGAACCAGTATTGCGGATTCTCAACGTCAACACGTGCCTGGTTATAAATGTCAAACCCATATTGGTAGGTGAACAATGCAGAAAGTTCAAATCCCCTGTAACTAATGTTGGCACCGAAGCCACCAAACCCTTTTGGATCAAAATTTCCAACTATCACCGCATCTGAAGGATCGTAAACGTTAGTAATCGTTTTGCCATCCTTCTTATAATACAATGCATCGCCATTATCAGGGTCAACTCCTGCATATCTTACCAGGTATACGCTATTCGCTCTCTCGCCAATTCTGTTGATGCCAATTCCATTAATGATCTCTTCGTTTCCATCAAGCTCCAGTATCTCGCTCCTGTTAGCCGTCCAATTAGCGTTCACACTGATCGTCCAGTCGCGGTTCTTGAATACTTCATAATCCAATGACACTTCAATACCCCTATTGGCCATTCTTCCCATGTTGGTTACGATATTTCCCACACCGTTTGTTGAGGAAAGCAGCCTGTTCAGGTACAATCCTTTTGTTACTCCTTCATACACCTCAACCGCACCGGTAAGTCTGTTCTTTAACATGGCGAATTCAAGACCGATGTTCGCCGTGCTTCGTGTTTCCCATGTTAGCTGATCCTTTTTAAGATTGACTAACACTAAACCGCCAACACCATTGTAAACCGCGGGTCCAAACTGTTCGAGAGCCTCGTAAGCATCACCAATTCCTGCATTACCTGAAGAACCATAGCTTGCCTTTAACTTAAGATTGTCAAAAATCTTCTGCGTACTCATAAAGTCTTCCGCAGTTACCGCCCAGCCAACACCCACGCCACCGTAGTTTACAAACTTCTTACCTTCTGCCAGCCTGGAGCTTCCATCACGACGGGCTGTTACATTAAAGAAATATTTATTCCTGTAATCATAATTTCCAATAAGGAAGTAGGAAATAATCGACTCCTCCGTTTTGTTACCACCTACTACGGGAATGAAGTTATTTGTTGGCGTTCCCGGAGTGATGCCGGATGCATTTTTAATAGGTCCAACGAGGCCAAATCCCGTAAAGCCGGCAGTCTCGAACCGTCTCATGATATATTCATTGAACACACCCACTCCAAAATTGTGGTCTCCCACTCTCTTTTCATAATTGATCGAGGTTGTTCCGGTTGTCCTGTTCCTTCTAGCCGTATTTGTATTGAATGAACCGGCAAGACCTGGTACTACCTGGTTGGCTTGGGTGTTCATATCAGTGTAAGTCTCATTTACGTTATCAGTGAAGTCAATACCCCATTGTGTACGCACACTCAAACCTCTCACTGCCGCAATCCGGTAATCAAGGCTCAACACACCAATACCTTTTATCTGCCTGTTCAGGTTGGTATTAAGGAAGAGATCGGGAAGCGGATGCGGGTTTTCACCGGGATCACCGAAATTGTAACTACCGTCAGGCAGGTAGGGAGTGATATAAGGCATGGTCCACCTGTACGCGTTCAATGGAGTGGTGATCACGTTGTCATTCTCACTCGTACCTGATACTTTTGAAAATCCAAGAGTAGTAGATAAGCCAATTTTCAAATTGCCTGCAGTATGATCCACATTCACCCTCCCTGTATAACGTTTCAATTGCGTCGTTTTTACCAATCCATCCTGGTCGAAAATGGAACCTGAAATGAAGAACCTCGTCTTATCATTCCCACCGGTTGCACTTAAGTTATGTTGTTGTGTTCTGGCCGGCCTGAATATGGCACCTTCCCAGTCAGCATTAATGTGACTAAGACTATCATACTCCGCCTGCGTCCAACCAAAGGGATTCAAACCATCAGGGCGATCATAATATATTTCGTAGTCCAGTTTTTCCTTTGAGTTCAATAATTCAAGCTTGCTCTTTGGTAACTGCTGCACGCCGTATTGATAATCATAATTAACAACAGTCTTACTATTGCGTCCACGCCTGGTGGTGATTACGATTACGCCGTTAGCACCGCGCGATCCATATTGTGAAGTAGTAACCGCATCTTTTAATACATTGTATGTCTCAATGTCACCGGGATTAATGCCCTGGAAATCTGCAGCAGTGACTTCGATTCCATCCACGATATAAAGTGGTTGTGTGCCGCCGAGTACAGATCCTTTACCGCGTATTGTAACAGAAGCGGCAGAACCCGGCTGACCGCTTTGAGATTGAATCAATAGACCGGGTGATTTACCCTGGAGCAATTGTTCAAGCGAAGCAATTGGCTGAAGGTTTACTTCTGACCCGGATATCTTGCTAATGGAACCGGTATACTGCCTTCTCGTCTGAGTGGTGTATCCCGTAACCACCACCTCCTGCAAATTTGTTTGTGCGAGTCCCAGGCTTACATTAACTGTATTACCCGTGATCACTGCTTCCTGGTCAGCAAAACCTGTGAAAGAAAATACGAGTGTACCATTTGCTGGCGCGGATATCCGAAAGCGTCCGTCAGTTCCCGTTGTGGTACCTGTGCGCGTACCTTTCACAAACACGCTCACACCCGCCAGGGGTGAGTTATCTCTCGCATCGGTCACTATCCCCGTCACGTCCTGCTGCGCCCAGGCGAATGAAGATAACACGATTGCAAAAAGAGAAAAAAGTAACAATTTTTTCATTTGCATAAATTTTGATTTTTCAATCAGCAGAATCACGATCCTGCAAACCCTTGAGTTAATAAATAAAATGGCTGGAAAACAGTTGTATTGTCCGGTCCTGATTAACAGCAGACAACAAAGATTTATAGTATGCTTCGCGATTAGCGGTGCGATTGCCTGAAGCATGAAAAAAATAGCCTCAACTACCCTTAGAAGAATTTAAAATCTGAAAGGGGAGTCAAGGCCGTTTAGGGAGGAATTTGGAATTTGTTTGGGAGACCACCGGTTAGGAAAAGCTGACGAACTGGCTTGCTGACGAGTTGAAGTGGAATTGGGGATTTGCAAGGAAATTGGAATTAGGAAATTGGAATTAGGAATTTAGAATTAGGAGCATTGGGTCAATATTCAGGTTCCGCTGTCAACTGACAACCGCCAACTGACAACCAACAAAAATGTTACGTCAATATTCAGGTACTTCTGACATCCAACACGACTAATACCCGGCATTCTGCTGAATATTCGGATTCGCGTCGCGCTCAATTTGCGGAATGGGCCACTGGCGCTTTGGATTGGTCGTCTCCAGTAATAAAGGCACGGTACCAGCATAGTTGCCATTAAGATTGATTCTCACCACGTCCCTGTTCAGGCGAAGAAGATCAAGGTAACGCTGCCCTTCAAAGGCAAGTTCTTTCCTTCGTTCAAGTATAATGTCATCGATTAAAGCGGTACCTGTTGATGTATAGCCGGCAAATGATGGGTCCCTGGCCTGCGCTACCTGGTTAAGACGAAGCCGGGCATTTGCTTCATCATTGGTGCGTGCGTACGCTTCAGCAAGTATGAGCAGAATATCAGCATACCGAAGGATCTTGTAATCATCCTTTTCAGCGGCGTTGTTTACGTTAGGATACTTTACCACTGCATAGATTGGCTGGCCTGCCCTTACGGTGGCAACCATCAATTCCCTGCGCACGTCTGTTGCAGAATAAATATTGTAAAGGGCGTCAACGGCAAATGCATCGCCATATCCTGTCTGGTCATAAAAATAGGGAAGAGCATCATTAGCCGGCGTGGTGTTGCTCACGTTGTCATTCTGGATTTCGAAAATCGTTTCCATCTTGGTGGTGGTGGGCGTTGCTCCTTTCCAGTAATTAACCAAATTGGCCGCACTGGTAAGAGTGTACCCTCCATTATTTACTACGTCAAGAGCTGCAGTCTTTGCCCCTTCCCAGTCACCTTTGAACAATAACACTTTCGCCAGGAATGCCTTGGCTACATACTTGGTAACATAAGATGAATTCTTGGCAGTGTTCGTCATAAGTGAGAACGCCTCATTTAAGTCTGTTTCCATTCTTGAATAAACCTCCGCCACGGTATTCCTGGCAGGTCTCAGGGAAGGGTTGTACTGCAAAACAATGGGCACGCCGGGAGCTGTAGGATCTACCGTATGGGGCTTCGCGTAATAGTTGACCAGATAAAAATACATTAGGGAGCGAATGGTCAATGCCTCTCCCCTAAGCTGGTTAGAAACATCAGTACCAGCAACATTTGCATTTATAATGTTGTTGACGCGGAGAATCACATTATACGCATCTGACCAGGTGCTGAGGCCATTCGCAAATGTTGGCGTGTATGAATAATTATAATCTGCAAGGTACCTGTTTGAATTGTTGATTGCGATGGCTACATTATCAGCCAGCAAGTCTCCATCAAGAAGTAGCGTGCGGCCAAACAAGTCAGCGTCACGCATCGCGGCATAGGCTCCGTTGATGGCCGTCTGCATATCAGCTTCATTGGTAATTGCCACATCCAGAGCAATCTGGTTATAGGGCAGCAGTTCAAGAAAATCCTTCTTACATGAAGAGAAGGTTGTAGCTGAAGCCACTGCTATAATTATACTTATGTTTCTAAGCTTTTTCATGTTTACATTTTTCATTTTACAAATTATAATCCAAGCGTAAGACCGATTGAAATAGTGCGTTGCATCAAAACCTGCAGGTTATTCGCACCATTCAACCCCTGTTCGGGATCAAAGGTTATGTTTTTATCAAATGCTTTTGTCCAGAGGTTTGTTCCCCTGATATAGAAATTCGCACGATCGAGGCGCACTTTATCAAGCACTGATTTAGGAAGTTCATACGAAAGCGTAAGATCCCTCAGGCGTATGAAATCACCTTTATAATACCAGCGTGAAGATTCAGCATTGGCATTGTTTGCGCTACCAAAAATGTATCTCGAATTGTTAGAAATATCGCCGGGCTTCTGCCACCGGTCCAGTTGTTTACGCACTTTGTTAAGCGTTGGAAACGCACCATCACTATTGGTGATGAAGCCCCACTGGTCATACACCAGGTGTCCATACTGGTAGTTAAATTGCACGTCAAGTGAAAAATTCTTATATCGCAATGCCGTGCTAAAGCTTCCAAAACCTTTTGGTAAAGTGCTTCCAATCACTCCCCTGGCAGCCGGATATACTGATGTTGTAGCTGATTTGGTACTGTCAGTATACCACAAAGGATTACCGGTAGCTGGATCAGCACCAGCCCAAAGACGAGTATATACAGAATTCACATCAAGCCCCACCCTGCGTATGTATGGAGCGGCAAGAATGTCAGCATTGTTATTAGGCAATTTGAGGATCTTGTTCCTGTTGAGAGCAATGTTGAAATTTACATCCCAGGTAAAATCCTTAGTTCTCACCGGCGTGGTATTTAAAGTGATCTCCCAACCCTTGTTCTCCATGGTTCCAATGTTTCCAAGGATACTTGGGAAACCGGTGGTCCTCGAAATAGGATCATTGAACAGCAGGTTTGAACTCCTCCTGTTATAATAGTCAACTATTGCCACTACTTTATTCTTGAAGAAGGCGATCTCGAGCCCAATGTCGTATGACTTATTGAACTCCCATGTAAGATCAGGGTTGCCCACCGCGTTAGGTGCACTTCCTGATTGCTGGTTGTATGTGCTGGCAGCGCCAAACGCATACGTCGCTCGCCAGTCATAGTTACCAATGCCTGCATTTCCATTCACACCATACGAGGCCCTGAGTTTTAAAGCATCGAGAAACTCAACGCTTTCCATGAAGTTTTCCTGGTCAATGTTCCATGCGGCGCCAACTGACCAGAAGTTTCCATATTTATTATTCACCCCGAACCGTGAAGAACCATCACGACGGAAACTTCCTGTAATTGAGTATTTATTTTGGTAAGAAATATTTGCCAGTGAGAATATTGACACAAACGAATAATCGCTACGTCCGCCACTGGCCGTCTGAGGAGTGCTTGGTACGGGTAATGGCAATGATGAAGTTGGAGGTACACCCCTGCCCGATGCCGAAATATTATATTGTTTTGAACGCTGGGCTTCATAACCAACCTGCACGTCCATTCCAAGGTCCTTGCTCTTTAAGAAATCATGATGATACTCGAGAGAGTTCGTTGCCACCCAATTGAATACTCTTGTATTCAGGTTTTGGATTAGCCCTGCCGGCGCTGTTCTCGCGTCACCAAAAAACGGGTTATAGTAGGTTTCTTCCTCTATTGTAAAAAGGTCAACACCAAATTTGCTGGAGAATTTAAGGTTTTTCAAAATCTGGTATTCACCAGATATGGTAGAAATCGTTTTTACATTATTAAACAAACCCCTGTCATATTCAACAATGGCAAGCGGGTTATACGTCTGGTTGAACATGGTTGTACTCCAGTTCACGCTACCATCTGCATTGTAGGCATTTTGAGTGGGCCTTAAGAAATATGCTGCCAGCACGGGGTTTCGGAAGGCGCCGCCGGCTGTAGGAGAATTTTGTTTTGAATAAGATGCATTGATGGTAAGACCGAATGTAAAACGCTGGTCAACTTTATGCCTGAAGTTGACGTTGCCGGAATAACGTTCAAATTCAGAACCGATCACCGGTGCCTTCTGCTTGAAATAACCCAGCGAAGTATAAAAGGTGGTTTTCTGATCTCCACCTGATGCTGACACATTCAGAGTGGTGGTCTTTCCCTGCCTCGTTACCAGGTCAAACCAGTCTTCATTATAAGGAGTGTTTATGCCAAGGTTATTCAACTGCGCATCAATCTGTGCCTGGGAAGCTCCTGCGTTTACCAGGCCCTCACGCGTCAGGTCAAAATATTCATCTCGCGAAAGTGGCTTACTTATATCATTAATATATGCAACACTTCCAAAACCCTGCTCCGTATCAACCCTGATCTTTGTTTTCCCCACTTTTCCTCTTTTAGTAGTGATAAGTATTACGCCGTTTGCTGCCCGCGAGCCATACACGGCAGCTGATGCAGCATCCTTTAGTACGGTTACACTCTCAATGTCATTGGGGTTTAATCCGGCAAGAGTGTTTGAAGTAGTGGTAGCCCTTGAAAAATCACCAATGTTTACAGGAATTCCATCTACCACATACAGCGGATCTGCAGCCGCATTTACTGACCCAACTCCACGAATGCGAACGGTTTGCGCACCACCAGGCTGGCCGCTGGGTGATACGGATTGCAATCCCGCCACTTTTCCCTGCAGCATCGCATCCACAGAAGCGAATGGCTTGTTTTCCAGCTCTTCTGCTCCCACTTTGGCAATGGAACCTGTAACCTTCTTGCGGATCTGCGTTCCATAAGCCACCACTACTACTTCTTCAAGGCTGCGTTCCTGCGCCGTCAGCATTACAGAAATAGTAGCTGTAGAACCCAGCCTTACTTCCTGCGGCGCCATGTTGATGGAACTAAATACCAGAGTATTTCCTTCTGCAGGTACGGAAAGCGAATAACTACCATCAGGTGCGGTTGTTGTACCCACGGTAGTTCCTTTCACGGTAACGGAGACATTGCTAAGTGGAACACCTTTGTCATCAGTGACCCTGCCCGATATCACACGCTGGGCAAATACCAGCGTAATGGACAGCATGCATGTTACGAATAGTAATAACTTTTTCATAAGCCTCGTGTGTTGATTTAAGATGAAGTACTGGAGATAGGCAACAATTTCTTAACATATGCTCCATGACCACGGGCTTATCTTACTGAAACATGAATAGCAATTTCCAAAGCAGCAAAATCTGGCACCGGCTCCTGTAACTGACTAATGAAAGAACCTGCCTTATGAATTAAATGAAGAGTGGACAATGAAATTTGATAAATGAAGCAGCATAATTTGCAATCCTGTTCTCTTTTTTCATCCATCTTCCACCTGCCGGCTGTTCATATTCATGCGTTCATTACCACTTGTAATGAAATTAGCCCATGAAAAATAATTTAGAAATGGTTAACACGATGTGCAAATAGTTTTATAACGGATCACCGTTCAAACAAGCACATGAGAAGTTTTATTTGTAAACCAGGCACAAAATGCGCCAACCGCTGCTATGATCAAGGATTCAACTTTGAAAGTTATTTTTATACCCCTGCTGGGTATTTGCCTGCCGCTGATTGCAGGACTCGTGAACTATGAAAGGTATTCCGTTCCGGAAATCATACTTCTCAATCTATATTTCACTGTTACCTCGCTCACCATTTGGATGGGATGTAACTGGATACACTTTAAACTGCGCCCTCTCTATGCACCGCTTCCAGGATTGCTCGTAAAAATAGTTACGGTCTGCCTCGTCTCCGGCCTATATGCAGCATGCATAGGCCTGGTGTCATCATTACTGTGGATGAGTTATTCAGGAGAGCTATTTTCATGGACATCCATTTACAAATTCATCTCACTTTGTATGGCGGCCGTGATCATTTTCACGCTGGTTTATGAAGTACTTTTTCTTACCAAGGAACGGGAACTTGATACCAGGATCGTTGATCAGCTTGACAAGGAACGCTCCCAGGCGGAATTGCAGGCACTGGCTAACGAACTTGACCCCCATTTCATTTTTAATTCGCTCAACACGCTAAATCACCTGATTTTAAATAATCCACGGCAGGCTCATTTATTCAACAATAAACTCGCACAGGTCTATAAATATTTTCTATTAAATAAAAATCGTGAACTTATTTCCCTGCGGGATGAAATGGAGTTTATTGATGATTACTTCTTCCTGTTACAAATACGACATGACGGGAAATTGAAACTGACAAAAGAAATTAATCTGCAACAACAGGAAACCATGCTTCCACCCTGTGCCGTACAGATATTGATAGAGAATGCCATCAAGCACAATGAATTTACCGAGCAGAACCCACTGCACATAAAAATTTCGATGAATGGTAATCACATACATGTTAGCAACAATGCCCGTCCAAAATTATATGCTGTGAACTCAACGGGCATTGGATTGCGGAACCTTAGTTCAAGGTATAAACTAATTACCCGGAAGGATATTGAAGTGGAAAAAAGTAAAGATCAGTTCAACGTAAAACTACCCATTATAAGATAACCCGTCCTGCTTGCAGGATCAAAACCAACACCCATGCTAAAAGCAATTATTATTGAAGATGAAAAAGCAGTTCTTGAAAACCTGGCCGGGATACTTGCAGAAATAGCCGTCGACTTGCAGGTTATTGCACGCCTCACAAGCGTAAAAGAAAGCATCGACTATCTCAGCAACGCGCCGGATGCCGACCTGATATTTAGTGACGTGCAATTAGGAGATGGTCTCTCATTTGAAATCTTTAACCAGTCAGGAGCCAAAATACCCGTGATCTTCATTACCGGCTATGATGAATTCATGCTGAACGCCTTTGAATACAATGGTATTGACTACCTGCTCAAACCGGTTGACAAGGAAAGCCTGCGCAAAGCATTAAACAAGTACCGCATGCTGGAAAAGCATTTTGGAAATGAAAATTCCATTAATGACCTGCTACAATACATCCGTAATCATAAGAAAAAAAGAATTATTGTAAAGAAAGGAATGGAAAATATTTCACTGCGGCTGGATGATGTGGTATTGTTTTATACAGAAAACAAGATCGTATACGTAATTGACCGTTGGGGTAAAAAATTTCTTGCAGACAAAAACCTTACGGAACTGGAGGAGGAATTGGACAATTCAGTATACTTCCGCGCAAACAGGCAATACATCATTAACATCAACTTCGTGCGAGGCTTTAAGTCGTATGAAAAAGTAAAACTCCTGGTTGACTTGACGATCCCTGAATTAAGCCATTGCATCATCGTGAGCCAGGAAATGGCGCCTCAATTCCGCGAGTGGATGCATAATGCATGACCAGACCATTAATTTTTCATCCGGAAACACCTTCCGGGTCAACTGAACCGTGAAAAATGATGCCTGAAAACCTGGTTTTTCGAAACAGTAAGTCATTGGAGTGATGATGCAGGGAAACCACGTCAGTCTTTAATTTTTGTAGATTTAAAATGGAAAACGGATAAATATGAAAAAACGAATAGCCTTCCTGGTTTTCTGCGCATACCTCGCTTGCGACTCTGTCGCACAGTTGCAGGTTCCCGCTGTAAGGATATTTCTTGAAGATGTAGAAGGAAGGCCATTAAAATTAAAAGGCATAGACGAAGTAGAAGGAACTCCCTTTCTTTTCGAAGATTGGAAGCAGGGTTCGGTCACCTTCAATCAGGGTTCCGTTCTCTCGGGAGTGGACCTCAAGTTTGCCGTTTTTGGCAACCAGTTATTCTTCAGGAAAGGTGATGACATGCTGGAGTTCACCATGCCTGTAAAAGAATTCCGGATCAATGCGTCAGTAACTGTGCCGCTTGTATACAGGTGCTATTATCCTGATATCTCGGGCAATAACGGCAAAACTTTTTATAACGTGGTGGTGGATGGAAATATTCAGTTGCTTAAACTCGTGAGCCGTGAGGTGAAAGATCACAAATCATACAATGAACCGGTGAAGAAGAAATTCATGGATAAGGAAACATGGTATGTCTTCCTACCCAATGGAACCATACACATCCTGGAACGGGATACGAATTGGTTAAAGAAACTCCTGCCGCAGCACGCAGATAAAATTGATAATATCATTGCTGAAAAGAAACTAAAGTTGAAGAAGGATGAGGACGTGGCGGAGTTGATTAGAAGGCTCAACGTTTAAACTTGACGAGTTGACGAGCTGAAGAGCTGATGAGCTGAGCTGAATAGCTGACAAGCTAAGCTAGTCAGCTCATCTAAGACTTAAACAGCCTGCCCCGCCAACGGGGGGTTAAACGTTAAACGACCAATAAACTACACCCGCGCAAATCACTCCCATCCAATCTCCCCATGACTTCAAATTTGCCACCAGGATGAAGGCGGCCCGCGTCGTCAGTGGCAATGAAACTGCACGAATCAACATTCGCCAGGTCGATAATGTTTATCGCACCGGCTTGTGGTCGCGAGGTGTGCGCAATAACCGCCAGGGGATCTGATTCGTCCCTGATCAGGATCCTCATCCAGGGTGGTGTGGTAAAAAGCCCTTCCCCTTTTGAATAAGCTTGTGAAAGTAACTCAGTCATTCCATACTCTGAATGAATGTTAGTGACTTTAAATGCACGCTTTAATTCTTCATGCATTTCCTCTCTTACCATTTCCTTTCTCCTTCCTTTCATCCCTCCCGTTTCCATAATGATGGTGTTATTAAGTGCCAAAGGGAATTCCGCAGCAAAATCAAGCAGGGCGAAACTTACCCCTATTAGCAGGGTCTTTTGCGCCTTCATTTCCAATTCTACCAACAGGCTGGCCAGGCTTTGGCGGTCATTTAGGTAGAACCCGCTTTCCCTGCTGCCTGAATGTTTGATCAACCAATCAACCATATGCACAAGGGATGAATTACTCCGCTCCAGATAGGAAGGAAGAAGGCCCAGGATGCAATAATCTTTCACATTGCCATACGCCTTATCAAAACCCATGGAAAAACTCTTTGTGTATAGGTGCAGGTCCTTTACTTCATGCCGGCTGTTGACCATTCCGGTGGTTCCACTGCTCTCAAAGATTGCTTCAGGCTCAAAACTGCCTGATACTACCCTGTGCGACTTAAAGAAACGAATTGGCAGGAAGGGGATCTCTGCCAGCTGCCTTACCTCTTGCGCGTTCACTTTCAAAGCATTTACGTAATCCCTGTACACCCTATTTTCAGCATATTGATAGTGGAAAACCTCGAGCGCCAGCGGCTCGAAATTCTCCTCATCAATGCCAAAAATTTTATCGTTCCCTTGGCGAACCATCGGATTCATTTCAGCGATTTAATGGTATATTTGTTATTATACAATTGTGAGATATGAAAATAGTTCCCGCATTGCTTATTGCCTCGCTCCTCTTCGTGGTGATTGCCTGCAGCAAAGATAAGTTTGAGACCAAACCGCTTATCGAGATCAGGAGTTACAACTCTAAAGTAATTCCTCAGCATGGCACCCTCACCATTCGGGTAGATTATTTTGATAAAGAAGGCGATCTGGGGGGTGGTGAATTCTTTGCTGCCCGCGAAAGGTTGAATATTTTTCCGCTTGGGCCGAATTCTGATCGACCCGATACATTGCGCTACACACTTCCTGATTTCCCTGCTCGCGACAAAGGTGAGATATCTATTCAATTGAACTATGATGATTTTCTTAAAGAAAGCTTTATTGAAAATGATACCATTCAATTTCGCCTGGCTGTAACGGATATCAAAGGGAACAAAAGTGATACGATTACAACCGAAAAGATCGTCATACTTTTGCCTTAATGGCTCGCTTCTTCGGCAAGGTTTTTCATTTTTTTGTTTACAGTAATTTATTTATTGCGGCTTGCGCCATACTCATGGCCAGCCAAACCTACCAGTTATTGCTCGGCAAATCGCCTGATTTTGACTTCCTGGGGTTTGTTTTCTTTTCCACCATTTGCAGTTATAGCTTTCATTGGTATCTCACAACCAGCTCAGAAATCCCCTCCCACAGGCTGGAATGGCTAAAGCCAAACCTGTTCGTGCATATCGCCTTATTTATACTCGGTCTTGTGGGTGCCGCCTATTATTTTTTCGTTCTCATCAGTTACTGGCCATGGCTCATGGTAGGCGCATTCATTACATTTCTTTATTCCGCGCCCAAGATCCCACACCCTTACTTTCGCGCATTGCGAAAGATTGCCATCGGGAAAACCATTTTTCTGGCGGCTGTTTGGACTTACGTTACCACGGTGCTGCCGGTCATGGTGAGTGATGGTGAGATAAACCCTGCGTTCTTATTGTTCGTTGCCTCACGCTTTTTCTTAATCTATGCCATTTGCATATTGTTTGATTATCGCGACAGGGAAGATGACAGGGTGAAAGGGATACGCAGCCTTATCACCTTCATGAATGAAAAAGGCATTGGCATGCTCTTCTTTTCATCACTGGCAATTTTTGCAATTTCCACGGTTCTTTTGCTTTATTTCAGTCATTCACTACTTACAATATGTCTTTTATTGATCCCCGGGCTGATAACGGCTTTATTGTATAATCATGCAAGAAGAAATTTTTCTGACATCCTCTACTACTTTGTACTCGATGGGTTAATGGCACTGTCTTCGGTTCTCACTCTTATCAGCGGGAATTAACTACTTTTGCTTGCTTAAACTGGTTTTCAAAATAATATCATATGGCTAAGAGCACTAAAAAGAAATCACCCGGAATAATCACTGACGCTTCATTCAAATTTCTAAAAGAGTATATCAATAATGCAAGCCCCGTGGGTTTTGAGACCTGGGGACAGAAATTATGGTTGAACTACCTTAAGCCATATGTGGATAGTTATTATGTAGACCCTTACGGCACGGCGGTGGGGGTAATAAATGAAAATCATGAATTCAGGGTGGTGATCGAAGCTCACGCGGATGAAATAAGTTGGTTTGTGAACTACGTGACTCCCGAAGGGTTGATTTACCTGAAGCGAAACGGAGGAGTGGACCACCAGACTGCTCCTGCATCAAGAGTTATCATACATGGTAAGAAAGGACCCGTAAAAGCTGTATTCGGATGGCCTGCCATACACACTCGTCATGGATCTGACAGCAAAGAAACCCAGCCAAAAACAGAAAACCTCTGGCTTGATTGCGGCGCCAGGAACCGAAAGGAAATCGAGGACCTTGGCATACACATTGGCGCAGTAGTAACCTACCAGGATGGTTTTGATGAACTGGTGAACGATTATTACATCGGCCGTGCCTTTGATAATCGCATTGGCGGATTCATGATAGCCGAAGTTGCCAGACTACTCAAGGAAAACAAAAAGAAACTTCCATTTGGTTTATACGTGGTAAATGCCGTGCAGGAGGAAATTGGTTTAAGAGGAGCTGAAATGATCTCCAGGAGGATACGACCCAACATTGCAATAGTGACTGACGTAACGCATGACACAACCACTCCCATGATCAATAAGAATATTGAAGGAGAAGTGCACTGCGGAAAAGGACCATCACTTACTTATGCACCGGCAGTTCACAATAAACTTTTGGGATTGGTTGAAAAAGTTGCTGCTGATAAAAAAATAGACATACAATGGCGTGCGCTCAGCAGGAGTACCGGTACTGATACTGATTCTTTTGCCTATTCAAATGACGGGTGTCCCTCCGTGCTTATCTCAATACCCTTAAGATATATGCACACTACGGTTGAAATGCTTCATCGCGATGATATTGAAGGAACCATCAGGCTGATGTACGAAACTTTGCTCACGCTTTCACCCAAAACGAACCTCAGTTATATGTAATTTACTGGAACCTGCCATCATGTTTAATGCTACGCGAATACTTGTACTGGCGCCGCACACGGATGATGGAGAATTAGGTTGTGGAGGCACTATTGCTAAACTCTGCGCAGAAGGAAAAGAAGTCTTCTATGCAGGGTTTTCCATTTGTAATCGCTCACTGCCGGCCGGGTTTGAACAGGGCACCCTGGAGATAGAATGCCGCAAGGCCACAACTGCACTGGGTATTGACAGTCGTCATCTTACCTTATTTGATTTCGAAGTGAGGGAATTTTCATCGTTCCGCCAGCAGATCCTTGACCAGATGATTCATCTCAAATCGAAAATTCAACCGGAGATAATCTTCATTCCCTCGGCAAATGACGTTCACCAGGACCATGAAGTGATTCACAAAGAAGCCTTGCGTGCATTCAAACATACTACTATCCTTTGCTATGAGCTGCCATGGAACCATACTCATTTTCAACCCGCCGTTTTTGTAAGTCTTTCTCGTGAGGAAGTGAAGAAAAAGGTTTCCGCTCTGTCACTTTATGCATCACAACGTCATCGTTCGTATATGAATGATGATTTTATTTATTCCCAGGCCAAATTCAGGGGCGTACAATCAGGTGCTGCATTTGCTGAAGCATTCGAGGCAACCAGGATCATTACCAGCTGATCTTCTCACCAAACCTCCCCAGGCCAAAGTATTTGTTCAGGGTCATGTTCAAACCTAGCTGATTATATCCCGTTCCATTCTGGTAGTGTGACCTTGCGAATTTGACATGTAGCTTTTCCAGCAACAATGCAGCGCCCAGCGAAAAACCATTCAAGCCATTTCCGCCGTTGCCAATGTTTAATTCTTTCCTTCGAAGATGATTATAACCCACCGTGACTTCTACCCTATCTCCAAGATAAATAGTGGCCGCTGCTGCAAAGTGGCGAAATAATTTATCGAAGCTGAACTTTTTATCACTACCGTTTTCAAATCCATTGGAATTGTTGAAAACCGTATCATGGTAGGTAATATTAAAATGATGCAGGTGATGCGCCGTAAAGGAAAATCCAAAAGGGGCATTAGCAAGCCGCTTGCTGATGCCAAGCTGTAAATCAAATGGAAGGTCATCAGGTTCCGTTCCATCATACTTCTTCAATTGGAAACCCATGTTCTTTGCTAACAGGCCGATGGTAAAGGAAGAGGAAGTGTCTCGATAAATTACGCCTACATCAACCGCCAAACCCGTTGACTTGTAAAGCCCATAGTTAGAGCTTATAAATTTCAGTGTTGCCCCGTAATTCCATTTTTCCAGGTATTTCCGGGAAGCAGATACCTGCATCACCCAGTCATTGGGCCTGAACTTTCCCATCACGTTTCCCGCAGCATCCGTTTGCTGTATGGAACCATAGTTAATGAAGTTTAACCCCCAAAGAAAATTCATTTTCAATTTAGCATGATGGTATCCCAGGGAAAGGTGATAGGCCGAAACGCCGGCATAAAAATCATTGAAAACTGCATTTAGTTGCGAATGCATTTCGTCACGCAACAAGGCTGGATTATTAAATGCCAGTCCCACGTCATTTGATTGATCAGATACGTTCACACCGCCGAGTGAGGTAAGCTGGGGGGTGTTGGGAAGATTGAGGAAATTAAAAACACTTTGCCCTCCGATCGTTTGACCAGCGCATGGAACCTTTGTCAACAAGAGAGCGATAACAAATTTGAAGATGTAACAGGAATTCCTCACAACAAATGAATAAATGTTTTATTTTCTTTTGAAAGAAAAGCCGTAAAGGAACACCCCTCATTTTAAAATTTTCCCATCTTCAAATTAAACAAGCGCCATCTCCAACACCTGGTTCATCGTTCTTACAAAATGAAATTTGATACCCTTTATGAACTCTGATTCGATTTCCTGCACATCTTTTTCATTTTGCCAGCAAAGTATGATCTCCTTCAGTCCCGCTCTTTTAGCTGCCAGCACCTTTTCCTTTATTCCACCCACAGGTAATACCTGGCCCCGAAGGGTGATCTCGCCTGTCATGGCAAGGAAGGGCTTTACTTTTTTCCCGGTCATTGCTGACGCAATTGCAGTCATCATGGTGATGCCCGCGCTTGGACCATCTTTGGGAACGGCTCCTTCGGGAACGTGTATGTGAATGTTCTTTTTTTCAAAGAGTTTTTGATCAAGCGAATATTTATTGGCGTTAGATTGTAAGTACGATAGGGCGGTACTCGCACTTTCCTTCATCACGTTACCCAGGTTTCCCGTTAACTTTAGTTCTCCTTTACCTTCACTCAGGCTGGTTTCAATGAACAATATTTCTCCACCCACGTACGTCCAGGCAAGGCCAATTGCAACACCAGGCATGTTGGCAATCTTATACAGCTCATTGCTGTATTTTGCCTTGCCCAGTATTTTTTCAATGTCCTTTGCGGTAACGGCCGACTTTAGCTTGCCATACATCGCCAGTTGCTTTGCCTGGTAGCGCATGATGGATGCAAGTAACCGGTCAAGCTCCCTTACGCCGCTTTCACGTGTATAATCCTGTATGATTTTTTCAAGGACCTTATCTCCTATTTTGAAATTGCTTGACTTTAAGCCGTGCATTTCCTGCTGCTTCGGTACCAGGTGCCGCTTCGCTATTTCCACTTTTTCCTCAACGGCATAGCCACTTAGGTCAATGATCTCGAGCCTGTCACGCAACGCCGGTTGTATATTTTGTACATTGTTTGCGGTGGCTATGAATAAGACTTTGCTGAGATCATACTCCATTTCAAGGTAATTGTCATAGAAAGTATGATTTTGCTCTGGGTCGAGCACTTCCAATAACGCGCTACTGGGGTCGCCGCGAAAATCGCTTCCTACTTTATCGATCTCATCAAGTATCATTACCGGGTTGGAGGTCTTTACCTTTCGGAGTGATTGCAAAATCCGGCCGGGCATGGCACCAATATACGTCTTTCGGTGTCCGCGTATCTCACTTTCATCATGCAAACCGCCAAAGCTTAACCGGGCATATTTTCTACCAATGGCATTCGCAATGCTTCTACCGAGTGATGTCTTTCCAATACCGGGAGGACCCACGAAACAGAGAATCGGGCTTTTCATATCGCCCTTCAATTTGAGCACAGCCAGGTATTCGAGAATCCTTTCTTTAATTCTTGACATGCCATAATGATCATTATCGAGCGTCTTCTTTGCTTTCTTAAGATCATAATGATCTTCTGAGTATTCTTCCCAGGGAAGATCTAGCATAAGGTCAAGGTGGTTATATATCACAGAGTAATCAGGCGTGCTGGGGTGCATGCGCTCGAGCTTCTCCACTCCCTTTTTGAAAAGCTCCTTTGCGCTCTGCGGCCATTTTTTCGTTTCCGCCTTCTTAAGCATCTCTTTCACTTCCTGGGCATTCGTATCACCTCCTAATTCTTCCTTGATGCTTTTCAATTGCTGCTGAAGAAAGTACTCCCGTTGCTGTTTATCAAGTTCGGTTCTCGTTTTGGTGGTAACCTTGTTCTTCAATTCGGCAAACTGTAATTCTTTTTGCAGCAGTTGCATCAACAGGTCAGCTCTCGCCCTGATGTTATTCGTTTCGAGCAGGCGTTGCTTTTCCCTGATCTCCGTATTGAGGTTGCTGGAAACAAAATGTATAAGGAATGAAGGATTCTCAATGTTGCGGAGTATGATGGAAGCCTCTGTAGGAATGTTTGGTGAAAGCTGGATGATCTCCGTAGCCAGGTCTTTAATATTTGCAACATATGCATCAAAGTCGCCATCTTTGGGCGACTCTTCCTCTTCCAGCCTGCTGATCTTTGCTTTGAAATACGGTTCATCCCCAATGATCGAATCGATCCTGAAGCGGCTCTTACCCTGGATGATGATCGTGGTCCCGCCATCCGGCATCTTGATCTGCTTTACGATCTTTGCTACGGTTCCTATTTTCTCAAGATCTTTCACGGCAGGATCTTCCACTGAACTATCCTTTTGCGCCACTACGCCGATCAACTTGTCGATTTTATACGCGTCATTCACGGCTTTAATACTCTTGTCACGCCCAACGGTTATGGGGAGCACTACGCCGGGAAATAGAACGGTATTGCGGAGTGGGAGGAGCGGGATTTCTGCCGGAACCTCAATGCCATTACTATCATCCTGGTCACTTTCGTTCAGCGGAATAATCGGCATGAAGTCCATATCATCTTCGGGGCCCATATACATGCTATCTAATCTCATTATTGGCAAAAATACACTTGAAACCTTGTATCCGTGTATACTCCCTGAAAGGAATTTGAAAATCTGAAAATCTGAAAATCTGAAAATGTCAGGCCTTTATAAGTTCAAGCTGGCTTAAAGCCAAAGATCCCCATCATTCTCAAATTTCCAAATTTTCAAATTTTCAAATTCTTACAGTGCCAACCCTAACGCCACCTGAAACCCCTGGCTCTTCCACTCATCCTGGTTATCAATATCATTAATATTCTTTAGACCGATGGCATAGCGCCCGGAGAGTCGAAAGGCGCTTAGTTTTAATTGCACGCCTGCCAGCATGGAGAAATCGCCATTCTTGAATGCTTCTCCTCCATTCTGTAATAAATTCTTGTCCTGGTTGATCAGCACCCCAAATTGCGGACCGGCCTGCAGGCTCAGAAAATTGCCCAGCAATTTGTAATTGAGAAGGATGGGGATAGAAAGATAATTGAGCTTTACACTGCTCTGGTCAGAATTGAACACATTCTCATAAACGTGATTGTAATTACTGTCGATGGAAGTAGAGAACTGGTTGAACAATACTTCAGGCTGAAGGGAAAATTTACCGCCAAGACCAATCTCGGCGAAACCACCCAGGTGATACCCGTACCTGAACTGGTCTTTGAATGATTCACCATCAACCTTAGTAATATTGGCGCCACCCTTTACACCAATATTAAACTGCGCAAACATGATGTGTGAGCATAGCAACGCTGCAAACAGCGGGAGGAAGAGTTTTAATTTCATAAATGAATTTGTTTTAGTGACAAAATAATTTCAATTAAAATGCCAGTCACCCGTGAGCGGTGTTAATTTGTATTAACGGGTGAGGTTAATTAACGTTTAACGTTTAAGTCGTTTTTCGTTCCTTAGAGCGGCAAGCTCTCGTGGATATTAACTACGTTCAGGGTCGTTCAATGTCATTCAAGGTCCTTCAGGGTCGATCGATGATCGATGGCCGATGTTCGGGGCATTCAACGTCGTTCAATGCGTTGAAGTTTGGCGGGGAAACATTATAGGAAGATTCCGGCGTTAATCGCCGCCAGACAGCTAAACCCGTTACCAGTCGCCGGGAAATAATAATCAACCATCAACTGCGGTTGCAGAAAAAACTTACCAATAGAATACTCCGTTCTTAAATAAAGCGTGAGAGCCAGGGGTTGAAATTTGGTCTCCTTTTCAAGATTAATGTTTCTCAGGTAATAATTTGCCAGCCGTGTAGTGTGGGATTGGTTGAATCCGAATTTTTGAGAGCCTGCAGTGAATGCGATTACAGGATTAAGCTTGATATTATCTCTTTTTGAAAAAACACTCAACCAGTAAAAACTATGACGAATGGATGCTGTGACTGAAAAATCAGTGATCGATTTTTCGCGGACAGTTAAAAAAGGGTCCGGGTTTTCAAGCCGCAAACGTCTTGCTCTTAACCATTGAATGAATTTTAGTCGTTCCTTATATTCCTTTTCACTACCCCATGCATAACTGGCACTCAGGCCCGGTTGTATCCATGACTTACGCCACAAAAAATAAGCGCCTATTTCATTTTGCAATGGAGAGGTATAGAATGAAAGCGAATCTTTCGTAAAATATCTTGTAAATGAAAGGCCGGCCGCATACTCCCGGTTTTGCAAAAAGTCAAACGAGGGGGTGATGGAATATTGATAGAATTGCAGGCGATCCTTATCTTCCACCATGCTTCCCCCCAGGGAAATGCCGGGTCCATGCTTAGAAACATAAGTAATAGTTGGGCTCATCACCAGGCTCTTCTTCACTGCCAGCCTGTGGCTGCTCTTATCAAAGTAATTGAAATACCCTTGCGTCAATCCTGCAGTAATGGTAAAATAGTTCCTGGGCGCCAATAGCGAATCAAGAAAGGAACCCAATTCATTGAAGAGGGCGTCATAGTCGAGGTCCTCGTCAAACAAAATATCAGACGACGGCAATGTGGAATCAGGAATCGTTTGGGAATGCGCCTCGTTCACGCAAATGGAAATGCTGATTATGAGCAGAAACTTTTTGATTTGCCAGGTTTTTGTTAGGGCAATTTGACAAGGTATACGGGCGAAAGTTTAAAAAGGCATTGGCTAAACAAGTTCGAACAGGGTGATCTCTGGTAAAATGCCGACCCTTCCCGGGTATCCGATAAACCCAAATCCCCTGTTGACGTACAGCTTTTGTGCGCCCTGTTCATATAAACCCGCCCATTGTTTGTATACATATTGCACCGGGCTCCATCTAAAACCCGGGATCTCAATACCGAACTGCATTCCATGCGTGTGGCCTGCAAGCATAAGATCAATATCTGGATAGAATTTCCGAACCTGCGCATCCCAGTGTGACGGATCATGGC